>NNBV01000081.1_pt1 | contig 23603 bp, 27 predicted proteins | sample 1173771 | NCBI WGS metagenome assembly NNBV01 (sample SAMN07173938, study PRJNA388173) | plant metagenome | isolation source: symbiotic tissue sample KVS11 | place: Norway: Troms, Kvaloya island | reverse complement strand
GTAGAGACGCATTCATCGCGTCTTTACCCAAGGATGTGTTGCAATCATTAATTGAATTGGTATAAAGCAATTTTTTTAGCAAGGTTAAATTAATGGGAAGTTTTCTAAACCGCTCTGAAACCGAAATAGTTAAAAGCGAAATAGCAAAGCAAATTTATACAGTTTCATATCTAGTTGGGTCGTTTTAACTTCGCTCTGGACGAATATCAAACGAGTACTTTGATAAATATCAATTCGAGGCAGATCCAATTTTACTTAATGCTATTATTAAGCAAATGGTTACTCTTATTCCAAGCGATATCGAAGTACTTGCAGGTCTTGAACTTGGTGGCATTTCAATAGTGACACTCTTATCACACTACTCTGGTTTACCTGCTGCATTCGTGAGAAAAGAGGCGAAAAAGTATGGAACTTCTCGATTAGCTGAAGGTGTACAAATTAATAATCGGAAGGTACTGATTGTAGAAGATGTAGTAACTTCTGGTGGTCAAATCATTATCTTAGCCAATCAACTGCGTCAACTTGGCGCTCAAATTGATTATGTACTCTGCGTTATCGACTGCGAGGAAGGTGCTATTGATAAACTCTTAGCGGAAGGTATCACACTGCTTTCTCTATTAAAGCGAAGTGATTTTCCTAATTAATATTTAGGTCATGTAAAAAGTGCTGTTGTTAATGTTAACTAAAAAATAATTATGACTCAAGAATTATGGACAGAAGTTGATTGTTACATCACTGATTTACTTATACCTTCTGACCCTGTGTTAGATGCTGCTCTTCAGGCTAGTAATGCGGCTGATTTACCACCACATAATGTTTCGCCGAACCAAGGTAAACTGCTCATGCTATTAGCTTTAATCCATAAAGCACGCACTATTTTGGAGATTGGTACATTAGGCGGCTACAGTACGCCAGAGCATTGCCTGCTGACGGTCATTTGATCACCCTAGAGTCAAATCCCAAGCACGCCGAAGTTGCCCGCGAGAATATTGCCCGCGCTGGTCTGGCTCATCTTGTCGAGGTGCGTGTTGGCCAGGCAGTAGATACACTACCGCAACTGGCTAACGAGGGATACAATCCATTTGATTTGATTTTTATTGACGCAGACAAGCCCAGCAATCCAGAATATTTCGCATGGGCGTTAAAGCTTTCCCGGCGAGGTAGCCTGATTATCGCTGATAACGTTGTACGCAATGGATCTGTAATTGAAGCGAACAGCGATGATCCTAGTGTTCAAGGAGTACGTCGTTTTAATGAGTTACTTGCATCTGAACCGCGTGTGAGTGCAACTGCAATCCAGACTGTAGGCAACAAAGGGTATGATGGTTTTGCGATCGCTCTTAGGGAACTCTAAGAAATAAATTATCTAATATTGTGGGGTGGGCATCTTGCCCGCCCTATGAACTGGGCGGGCAAGATGCCCACCCCACAAGAGTTATTGGATATTTTTTTATTTGGAAATCCCTTATCAACATAATTCATAGTTACAATCAGTGGGGGCTTGAACCCTCTTTAATTACGAATTACGAATTAGTCATAATTCCCCAGGGTTAGGTCGCCAGCGTAAAAGATAAGTTTCTAGAACGCGAATACCCCAATCGAGGAAAACGCTCATGACTGCTAAGACTACCAGTATTGCCCAAGCTTGATCAACGTTCAAAATTCCCTGTGCTGACATCAACAGATAGCCTAAACCCTGAGTTGAACCAACATACTCAGCTACAAGCGCTCCTACTAGAGCCATACCCAAACTAGTACGAATCCCCGCAATTACCCAACTGATCACCGAAGGTAGTACAACCATATACAACATCTGCCATCGATTAGCGCCCATAACCTGAAAAGCAGAAATTAATTCGCGATCAATGCTTTGGAGTCCTTGATAGGTTGTAAAAAAAATGGGGAAAAAAGCACTCAAAGCTGCTAGAAAAACTTTAGAAACTAATCCAATCCCAAACCAGATAATAAAAAAGGGCGCTAGGGCAATACGAGGTAGAGAATTAAATACCTGGACGTAAGGAAGAGTTATCTTTGCCCCTGCTGGAGAATAAGCTAATATAATTCCGAGACTGATACCACCAGTCACCGCCAGAAACAGTCCACCCATCGCTTCTTGAAAGGTGACAAAAATATGTTGAAAGATACTACCACTCAGGAGTAGTTGCTTTAACTCTTGAACAATGTTACTTGGTTTACCTACAAGTGCTGGTTCAATAAACTTAGGAATATTAAATGCTCCAGTACCCAGTTCCCACACCAACAAAATTACGACGAGTGGTGTTAGCTGCACCGCTAGTTGTATTAAACGTTTTTGCCAGTTGGTTTTTTGAGGGTTAGAATCCGAAAGGTTTGTCTGTTCATTAGTAGGAGAGAGAGCAGATTGCCCGATGCTTAAGGTTCTATTGCGGATATTGCTCATGTTAATCTCTATTAAGTTTTAAAGAGTGCGAATCCTCGATCTTGTTGTTGCAATACCTGTGCGGTTAAATCTGACCACATCTCACGCTGGATTTTTTGAAATCGGGGATCTGTGCGAATTGCGATCGCAGAACGTTCTGTTGGTAAATCAATCTGAAATTCCTTGACAATTTTGCCAGGACGTGAACTCAATAAAAATACTCTTTGCGAAAGTGCGATCGCTTCATCGAGGTCGTGAGTTACCAAAATAAAGGTGCATCCCGTATCGCGCCATAATCGCAGGAATTCATCCTGTAAAAGAGCGCGTGTTTGAGCATCAAGACTACTAAGAGGCTCATCAAGTAACACAACATCTGGTTCATAAATCAGCGTCCGAATCAGCAAAACGCGCTGCTGCATCCCGCCCGACAATTCTCTAGGAAAACTCTGCTCAAAACCATACAAGCCATATTTTGCCAACAGAGCTAAAGCCTTTTCCCTTCCTTCATTTCGCGGTACACCACGAATTTCCAAAGGAGCAGTGACATTATCTAAGACTGTCCGCCAGGGTAGTAGAGTTTGCTTTTGAAACAAGTAGCCAATTTCTTTGATGCCACTATTATTAAAAGTGCCTTTGACATCTGTCCCAGGACGAATTAACCCCGCAATCACATTGAGTAAAGTACTCTTACCACAGCCACTTGGGCCAATCAGCGTGACAAATTCACCAGCATTGATAGTCAAGCTGATATCTTGTAATGCTTCAACTCGCTTATTCTTACTCCAATAAGAAATGGAGAGATTTTGGGTAGTGATCATAGGGGTTGACATAAGCAAAAATCCCAAGGGAAAATTAAACCCGAAAATTGCCAATTATCAATTACGTTTAAGGTGAATTAGATAATGAACCTGATGAAAAATCGAATATTTCAACTCATAGCAGCCATAATTACGAATTACGTAGCTTGCTTATCGTCTTTGGCGAGTATTACGAATTAAGCCCTATGCCCTGCATACTTATCAAACACTGCTTGAGAGTAGGGCACTAACTTATTAATAATTCCGGCATCAATGAATACCTGCTGGTCTGCAAGATACGCTGCCTCACTAATAGAGGCATTTCTCGGAACTGATTGTTGCAATTCAGTCCGAAGACCGGTCAGAATCGCATCTAGATTAGCACCTTGAAAACGTTTTCCAACTGCATCTAGAATTTTTTCGGGTGAGGTTTGATGCATATATTCAAATGTGCGGTTTACTGCTACAACCAATCTCTTAACGGCTTCAGGGTTCTGGGAAGTAACACGCTCATGACTCAGCCAAGCACGGGTCATCGCTTCAGGAGCGCCAAAATATTTTTTATGAGTCTCCGGTTCAAGAGCATTAACCAATTGAAAAACTGTTCCTTCTTTAAGGAGTCTATGCAAGTCGGGCGCACCAGTCACAGCCGCATCTACCTGACCACTAGTGAGTAGTGTATAAGTTGTAGCATTACTACTTTGCACATATTGAACATCTTTTTCACTCAGACCATGTTGACGCAGGTACTTGACTGATACTGCCCAGCCCCAAGAGCCAACCTCACCGACCGAAAACTTTTTCCCCTTGAGGTCGTTAACTGTCTTGATTTGGGATTGCAAATTAGAGCGTACTACTAAGGAAGTATCTACAAGATTGCGGCGATTGGCTACAACATTCAGAGGGACTCCCTTAAGCTGAGATAGATAGACGTGTAAAGGTGCTTGGGCAGAAAAATCGATTTCTCCGGCAATTAGGGCATCTCGCATTCTCCCGCCACCTTGAAATTGAATCACTTCTGCACTTAAGCCCGCCTCCTTGAAGTAACCCAAATCCTCTGGAATCCAAACATCAATGGAGTTAATCCCGCTTACTGCTCCCAGTCTGACTTTAATAGTTCCTTGAGTTCCCTGATCGGCGACAGATTGACTAACAGTGTTATTGTCACAAGAGATTGTAGTTAAAGCAGTTGTTAATCCTATAGAAGTGTATTTTAAAAAGTCTCTACGTGAAGGCATAGGTTTATTTCAGATATATCTGTTAGAAACTGCGTGTATACCAGAACCAATGAAAAAGGGAGTAGGGAGTGGTATTTTTGGCGTTGCTGATTGATGGGATGAGTTTTGTTTTGTGCAAAGTCCAAAAAAAGATGTCTTATACCAATTCTGCAAATGAAAGCTACAGATAGAAACCTGAAAAACCAGTCTTTCAAGACGCGATAAATCGCGTTTCTATATCTGGGTTTTGTTGCTCATTCTGAACTGTATTGCGTTATATTCGACTTTCTTAATTACGAATTACGAATTACGAATTACGAATTGGTATTACTCCCCACTCTCTATTTTCAAGTCAGCTAAGAGACAGATAATGAAGCAACTCGGTTATTGACGATTTGCTCGAAAGTGGCATCAGGCTCTATCAGTCCCCAGTTCACCATCCAGTCGTAGGTACGACGAAAGTCAGCTTCAGCGTATGGTGCTGGGTCGGCGTAGCGCAGTCGGTTACGACGGAAATCTGAGGGTTCGAGCTGTACAATATCCTCTGCTACGTCGTCGATGAGATACTTCACATACTGGAGAGGGTCTTTTTGTAGGTCTTTCACGGCTCGACGGATTGCCCTATTAATCGCCTCGAATGTCTCTGCATCCAAATCGGGGCTACCAATCTCTAGACCTACATAGTGTGCCTCGGCGATAATTTTGTAGCCAAGTTTTTCTGCTACTGTAATCCACGGTTCCATGACGGCAACTGCATCAACAAGTCCGTCACGCAAAGCGACAAAGCGGTTGAAACGCTTTCCTTGACCGCCACCATCGATATGTACTACTTTGATTTCTTCTTTAGGTAAGAAACCTTCAAGGGTTTGAATCGCTATATAGTGGGAGCCGTGGTGAAAGTTGACACCAACTGGTATGTTAGCTAGGTCTTGAGGGATATTGTAGGGGGAATCGGGTCGCACGATGATTGCTTGGCTGGCAATTGCAGCACGTTTGGCTACAACCTGACCACCGCGAGAACTATCATAGGTGCGTCGCACCTGTCCCCACTCACAAGCACGGTAGAGGGTAGTTTCTCCCTGCTCGAATAGTGATTTGCCGCCGAAAGAGTTGACTTGGTGATGATCTTCAATCAGTTTAATATCGGGTGCGCGATCGCTAGAGTTGCGTTTAACGAACTCAATATCAATCCCCTCATCTGCGAAGTAGCCTTGATCGCGAGCTACGTAATATGGCAATGAGAACACAGTTCCACTGATCTCATTCTTGATCTTCTTGAGTGTTACAGAGTTACTCATGATCTGTGTTATTCCCTGAACAGGATGTAAATTTTATAAGTAACGTTTATTCTCCGGTATCTTCACGTATTTAGTCAAGATTAAAGTTTTTCAGGCTAGTCCGTCTTTTGAGTTTGCCTAGCCACTTAAATACGAGCAGTCATAGCAGGAGGAGCAGTTTGGGGAGAACCACTATTGCCAGTTGAATTTCTTGGGCGTAGGTGTAGCCCTCGTAGACATCGCTTCTCTGAATAATTCACCTGCGATCGCCTACGGTGGAGGGAACGCCATCGCAAATCCAAAATCAATTACGAATTAGTTAAATACTTCCCCACATTAAAATGCGTTTGTAAGGGAAAAAGAAAGGTTGTTCATCTTCCAATTTTTCAAATAACTTTTCCCTATACCGTTCTACAAATCGTTCATAAGTCTGGGTATCTAAGCGCGACTCGTATGCCGTTAGTAGCGTACCACGATACCATTCCACTACGGATTCTCGTGACGGTAGAACATGACCATAAATCTGAAGTTTTACTTCCTGTTTAATAAACCCTAATTTATACAGCAGCTTTGCATAATTCGCTGGAGTCAGTACTTCCAATCGCCGCACATATCCCCCCAATTCTTGACTAAAATCTTTGGCTGTTTCAAGCGCTAACTGATGTACTGGTTCATCATCCATCGTTGGGATTTGTATAGCCACTTGTCCACCTAGACGTAACTTGCGGCGTAATTTTTCAAATAAAGCTTCGTGTCCTGTTAACCATTGCAAAGCGGCATTAGAAAAGACTAAATCAAAGTCTCCTTCTCCTGGGTTATCCTCTATTTTTCCTTGCTCAAACCGTAGTCCGTTACCTTCGTATTGACGTGCTTTTTGCAGCATATTTTCAGAAGCATCTATTCCCAGAGTTTCTTGTGCTGCTAGTGTATCGTGCAGATATTTAGTTAACTTTCCTGTTCCAGATCCTAAATCTAGAACTCGTAAGTTTTCTTGTCGATGTACCATGTCTACCAAATCGTAAAAAGGGCGACTTCTTTGGGATTCAAACCGTTCATATAATTCTGGATTCCATTTATCTGGCATTTTGTAAATCTACCTCCTAAATACACAATGTCCTAAAGCTGCCACAGTTATATTTTTCTCCTTTTTAGATGCTGGGATTAGCAAATATAATTAACAGCTATTAATTATATTTTAATTTGCCAAGGTTTTTTAAGGCTAAAAATAATGAGCTAATATGTAATGCTTGCAATAAAATACCGCTTTCAATTTCTTCTATAACTTTTTCTAAAGGCAACACCAATACATCAATTTGTTCTGTGTCATCCAAATTTAAATCAGCTATCTTTTCTACATTTGTTGCTAAAAAACAATGAGTAAGATTATTATGGTTTGCTGGATTGGGTGATAATATGCCAGTTTCAATAAAATTATCGCTCGTGTAACCTGTTTCTTCTAATAGCTCACGTTTGACTGCTGCGACTAGTGATAAATCTTCTGCTTCTACAGCACCGCTAGGTAATTCTAAAACTATTTTTTGTAGACCGTGGCGATATTGTTTGACTAAGACAATTTTCTGATTTTTTGTTAAAGCTACAACATTTACCCATGTGGGATATTCCAGAACATAATAAGGCTCGACTATTTTGCCATTAGGCATTTGACAAGTATCGGCTCTTACTGAGATCCATTTATCTTTGACAACATATTTAGAGTTTAATAAATTCCAATTAAATGCCTCCACTTTCCTGAATCCTATTTTTTAGTGAAAATGCGATCGCGCATTTAATGGATAGATAAAGTTGGCAACTGTTTCACGTTCGATCCAGCCTTGCTTACGGTAAAATTCCCGTTGATAAGATTCTCGCTCTTTGTGGTTTAGCAACATGAGTACTGAACATTCTCGGATTTTTGCCTCTGATATGACGGTTGCTAGTAGAGTTTTGCCGATACCTTGACCACGAGCAGTTTTTTGGATGAATAACTCAGAAATATAACCTTGGAGTTTGGGAAGAAATGGGCAAGGTAGCCAATGAACAGTAATGTATCCGATGATATCACTTTCAGCATTTTCAGCCACGTAAATAGAGTGACTATCATTTTGATCACACTGAGTAATATGCTGCTGAATTTGGGCAACAGTTGTTTCCTGAGACGTTGAATTCACCCATGCAAACCAACCTAATTCTCTAATAATTTTAAAAATCGCTTGTGCATCTGATTCTTTTGCTTTTCTAATTTTGGGATGTAACATAGCCGTGAACAAGTAATCTAGGAATATCATCTGGAGAATGGGCAATCAAGTCAGCACCATGAGTTTTTAACTCTTCCTCAGTTCCGTAGCCGTAAGTGACACCAATTGCAGTCAGATGATTGTGCTTGGCTCCAATCATATCGTGAGAGCGATCGCCTACCATCACTACATAAGAAGGCGAAAGCTTTTCTCTGGCTAAGATGTGATGAATTAAGTCACTTTTTACACTCCGCGTGCCATCAAGTTCACTACCGTAAACGCGATCAAAAAATGAGGATAATCTAAAATTTTCAATGATACGCGTAGCATAAATATGTGGTTTAGAAGTCGCAACAAAAATTTTATAACCAGCAAAACGAATAGCATCTAAGGTTTCTGCAATCTGCGGATAAAGGATGTTTTCAAATAATCCTATCGTGGCAAAGCGACTGCGATAAAGTGAAATGGCCTGTTCTAAAACTGTGTCATCTGAAGTATTTAGTAGCAACGAAAAAGTGTCTTTGATTGGAGGGCCAATACACCAATCTAATTCATCAGCATCGGGTGGTGTGTAACCGAGTTCAGATAAAGCAAACTGAATGCACCGAGTAATGCCCAGCTTGGGATCTGTCAAAGTTCCATCTAAATCAAACAGAATAGCGGAGGCAGCCATAATTCGTAATTTCAATAGACCGAAAATTTATGCGATCGCACGGGGGGTAAACTTTGTTTGTGTAGCAATCCCCTGAAAGAGTATTGATTAAAAAAGTGGGATGCTTCCAGTTAAATATACTGTTAACCTGACTCAATATGAACATCAACAATTAGCGAGTTTAACTAAGAAATAACATAACTCACTAGAATTATCAATGTTTAGATGAAGTTACTATTAAGACCTGATTTTTAATCTAAAGTTCAGCTAATTTAAACTTATTAAAGATTATACCAAAACATTTTGCAAGCTTAATAATTGTTTTTTAAGGCAGTGTTAGCATCTGAATAATCAGAAAAACGAAGTATTACGTAAATTCTGATTTTTGCGAATTTAGTAGTTAGAAAATCAAATCTTACTCACTACTTAATAAATTATTTCTCATGCTATCTACAAATAAAATCATGATTTCCAAAAAAATCTCCACAAAAATTGCTTATATTGCTGCTATTTGTGCAGCAATAAATATTGCGGCTATCACTAAAACTCCTACAGCAAATGCAGCAAGTTTAAGTATAGCTAATGCAGGTTTTGAAGAACCAATAATAGGAGAAGGAGAATTTACTACTAATGTGTTACCTGGCTGGACATTATATGATCCATCTAATCTGACATCTGCCAGTATAGGTGTTGGTGAGCCAATTTATGGTGCATATAATCCTACAGCAGATGTTTATTTTAACGAAGCTCCAGAAGGTAATAATGTTGGATATGTTTACCTCACTTATCCACCTGGAAGTGGTGCTGTGGGAATATCACAAACCCTTACCAGTCTATTGACAGCTAATACGAAATATACCTTACAGGTTGAAATAGCCAATATTCCACCTGTGAATGGTTTCACTATTTTAGATGGTTTCCCTGGCTATGCTATTCAATTATTAGCTGGAGGAACTTTACTTACTCAAGATTTTAATAGCCTAAGCATCATAGAAGGAGCTTTTGTTACCTCTACCATTTCGTTTATTACTTCAGCTAATAACCCAAACTTAGGACAAGCATTAGAAATCCGATTGCTGAATATTTTAGAGAGTGATGGTATAGAAATTAATTTCGACAATGTAAAATTAGACGCAACTCCAATTCCAGAACCTGCATCAATTTTGGGTATAACATTCGGATTTGTAGGTGCAAGTTTAGCCTTGAAAAAAAGAAAAATGATTAGACAATAAGGAATATAGAATTCATGTAATACTCCTTACAATTTTTGAATTCAAAACAATAGACTTCTTGCAAAAGTCCCTAACACCCCACCCCCAACCCCTCCCCTTAGCAAGGGGAGCGTTTGCGTCAGCAAATGCGGGGTGGGGTTCTTTATTTTTGATTTATGCAAGAGGTCTAATCTATAAGAATTCACTATTCCAGAGCAATTGTATAACTTTTTGGTCTAGTGAGTTTCTAAGATTTCTATGAAGGGCTACGTTTACGCACAAAGCCTTCTCCACTCAACAACGCGATCCCTAATGTGACAATTACAATCCCCAAACTTTGAATCAAGTTTAAAGTTTCGCTAATTGTTGCCCATGCGACTAACGCTGTTAATGCTGGACTGCTTGCGCCGATGATAGAAGCCTTTGTTGCGCCAATAATGCGAATTCCCACATTATTGAAAGTATGTCCTATGAAACTAACTAAACCAGAAAAAATACTGCCAATCCACAGGGGTGTCCAATCAAGTTGGGTGCTGGGAAGTGGGCAGAACAGTAAGCTTACAGCAGAAAACAGTAGGGTGCAGGTAAAACTAATCCAGGTGAAAGGAACTGGATGGAATTTTTCCAAACATTTTTGGGCCATAACCTTATAAAAGGCGTAAACAACTCCAGATCCAACGCTGGCGAAAATGCCATTAGTAATGGTATCACTACTGTAAGCAGCAGAAGATTGAGGAATTGTGAGTACCCCACCCCCCAGAATAATCGCCATCACCAACCAACGGAAGAGTGTTGGACGTTCGCCAAAAAACCTCCAAGCAAGCAGTGCCGTAAACACGGGATAGGTAAAGAATAGAGTCATGGCAATTCCAGTAGGAATTAAGCCAATAGCAATGTAGAGTAAGGCAATATACACAAACATTAAGACTCCACAGGCAAGTGCTTGGAGCAAAACATCAGTGCGATCGCGCCTAAACAACTCTCGAAATTCTTTCAGAGCAGATGGATATAACTTGAATGCTAGAGATGCCATAAGTGGAACCACGAGTAGCATTCGCATGAACATCAGCAATAATGAGTTCTGCAAATCCGGTTTAACGTATCCACCGAGTACAAATAAACCCAGTACGAGATGTTCTGAAAACAAAATTCGCACAGTAACATTGTGAAACGATAAAACAAAAGCGGATAGAAGAACTGTCAGAATGCCCAAGCTGCTAAAAAGGTTTCTTGAGACCTGAATAAGCTTTTTGAATTTTAAATTACTTATGACTCTGGTTGAGTCACTTGCAGGGACTCTCGTCCAGAAAATTCATCATACCATTGAGCAAGTTGAGGAAAATTATGCCGCCATTGTAGTTCAGGCAGACGAATCTCCAAGCCAAGTGCAGAGGCGAGGGTGATATGAGCAAGTTTAGGAGTTTGGTCGAGTTGATCGGAAATCTTCTCAAAGTAGTCCAAGATTCTTAAAGCACGCGTAGACGCAAAGCGGCTTGTCGTCAGACATCGCTCTAACTCGATTATTCCTGGTGACTGCTCACTAGGGGAACGCCGTAACTCCCGTACCCAGACAGCGATACCATCTATGAACCCACTAGCTATACCTTCAAGTTGCTGTAAAAAGCCATCAGAAATGTCAGCAACTAATTTGATTTCGGGATTGAATTTATTTAAATAAACGCATATTATGCGTGTTTCACTCAAAATAAATCCATCATCAGTTGCTAGCGTTGGGACTTTGCCTGTGGGGTTGTAATTCAGTAGCTCGCTGTTCGGATCTCGTACAGTGACTTTTTGCATTTCGATGCGATCGCTGAGATTCAGTTCTAGTGAAGCTATTCTTGCTATGCGTGCATACGGTGAGTTAAATGTATAGAAAAGTTTCATAAAAAAGTGCGATCGTGATTAGATATTGGGTTCAAACGTCTATCGTTTTAACATTCGTACTCATTTTCCTTTTTACAGCGTGTCTTAATTACATTAGTATTCCCCTACGAGGTAGGTACAAGCTACGAGTATGTTGGCGCAGCCTCTTGTAGAGAAGCGGGGCGTAGTCCATTACGAATTAGGATGATTTGCTCTAAAGAAGAGAATCGGTTCTGCCAAATTATTGTTTTTCAATAAAGCATCGGCATACTGCACAGGATTAGATTCTGCAAAGTAGATTCGTTGTGCGGCATGGTATCGCTGACGATATAGACGAACTGCGTTTTCGCAAGACCCAAGCCGTGCTGCATCCCTCTCTACCCCACGCTGCTCGGCTACCTCAAAATCTGTATCTATATAGATACATAGATACGATAGTAAAAGTAAGAGACAATCTCTGGTCGTAGCAGAAAACTGGCAGCAAAAAGAAAAATATCTCCAGGATTGGCTTTATTAGGTGTCTCTTCCACTGGAGCATCTGTTTCCAAGTCGAACCCACGTGCCTGGTAATTTAAATTACCCCTATCCCCCAGTGGTTCAAGCACAAGCTTTTTAAGGAGCGGATAGTTGTAGGCATCAAAATAGTAGCCTTCAGCCGACTCACGACCTCGACGATGGCGTAGGCCACGTGGGTTATGGAAATCATCAACTGCAATGTGAACAGAACTTCTTCCACGTCTGGTTAATATCTGCGCTAGCTCCTGTGCCAAAGTGGATTTGCCACTAGCAGTAATGCCTGTCACCGCTACTTGCAGAACACGAGAAGGCAGAGCCTCAGCACGCTTGACTAAAGTATCCGCTATTGTTTCCAAAACAGTGGCACGTGTATCACCCATGCATCAATCCTCTGCCCAAGTTCTGCCCAAGTATGGAACTTGCAGTTTACTACCAATGAAAGTTTAGAATCTTCTACTTCATAGAGATTGTCATTTTTACGCGAGTCCCTATTACACAGTTACTGCCTCACGTCGGTTATATGCAGAAGAATCTCCCTTAATAGCCTCACTCTGCTTACCATCAATACCAACAGGAATATCACCCACAAGTGTGACTCGTTGAACGTGGCGAGGTTGATTGCCGTAGTCTGCGATCGCATAATGTTGAGTAGCGCGATTATCCCAGAAAGCTACATCGCCTACTTTCCAGCGCCACCGGACTGTGTTCTCAGGACGTGTGATGTAAGCTTGGAACAATTTCACGATTTCATCAGATTCATTCTGTGAAAAACCGCGCAGGCGGCGCACGAAACCGCCAATAAATAACCCACGTTCACCGGATTCAGGATGGACGCGGACAACTGGATGCAGGGTTTCGTATAAAGTTGAGGTGAAAACAGCCCGATGCTCTAAGATTTCTTTTGGTAAGTCAATTGTCGCTGCTGCATAATCGTAGGCGTTGCTATGTACTGCCCAGAGTTGGTCAGCAAGATTACGTAGGTGAATTGGTAAATCTTCGTAGGCAGTCACAGAGTTTGCCCAAATAGTGTCACCTCCTGATGGTGGGATGACAAGCGCCCGCAAAATAGAACCAAGGGGGGGACGATCTACAAATGTGACATCGGTGTGCCAAGTGTTGGCGCGGCTCACAGTTTTGCCGTAATTTAGATCAAGAACTTCTGGGTTTTCTGGCAATGAGGGAACGGTGGGATGGGCTGTGGTGACTTCTCCCAAGCGACGGGCGAAGGCTACTTGTCCGTTAGCGTCAAGGTTCTGCTCCCGGAAGAAGATGACTTTGTGTTTAACTAAAGCTTTACGGATATCGCTAATGATTTCGTTGCTGAGGTTACTGCTCAAGTCAACACCAATGATTTTTGCACCGATACGTCCGGCAATTGGTTTGATGTCAAAGTGTTGGGAAGTCATAATATTTGTGTCTCCAAGAGTTAATTAATTTATTTCATGCAGAGAGTAGGAGTTTGAGACAAGTTTTTGCGATTTATGCAGGGTAAAAGACGAATGTCCTTAGTTCGATGCTTTCTCGTGGGGGAGCGTTGGCTGGGCTGGTGGGGTCTTCAAAGGCAGTATGGGCAGCAAAACGGGCGTATCCCTCTTCTGCGGAGTCGAAGCATTTGATAAATAGTGCTTCGTCTCTGTGCATTTGCGGGAAGTAGAACCATTTATGTTTGGAGTTATACGTGACTCCGTATGTCTCACCGACGCGATGTCTAGCGACAAGCCGCTTCGCGTCTACGCGGTACACTAAATCACCAGCTACAAGGTCTGTTATTGCAATGCTTTGCGCGTCACACACTGCTAAGGGTGACTCTTGAATTGGTTGTGCGTAGGCGTAGCCCGTCGTAGACATCGCTCGCCAAACATTGATGATGGCAAATCGTTGTTTTAGTAACGTATCAATATCATCTATGCCCTGCGCTGCTAGTTCCAAACGGGCGCGAGTATAGCCTGATTTAGCGGTGAAGTCGTTGTGTACACGCTTGGCAGGTTCTTTAATATTATTCTCACCTGGCTTTGACTGACCAGCGTTACGCAAGGTGTGATCGAATATCACTACCTTAGTTCCGCCTGTCACCTCTTTTAACAATTGCTCGGCTTCAGGATAGTAGACGCGGCGTACTTCGTCTTCATCGTAAAAGTTGCGGACATTAGTATGATGTCCAGTCAAGGCAAAACCTTCTCGCTCTAATGAGATGTTCTCTGATATGGAGCGAGCATTGTAAATTGGCAGTTTATGCGTCTGATAAGTTGCATTCGTGCGAGGAATTCCGGCTGGTGGTTCGTAAGTATAGTTAACAGGTTTTTCTGCCGTTGGAACCAGGTAAGTGAGGTTAGCCTCTACGTATGGCAGTTCTGCGGAAATTGGTTTGTCTAGAACTTGGTTATTTAAGCTCATAGGTTATCCCATTTTGGATTTTGGTTAATTGTTGGTCATGTGTCTTATTTTTGAGATGCACCAACGGGAAGAGGTTCACCGAGAACTTTGGCGAATCTTTGCAAATAGAAGTCCACAGGATTTGCAACTGCTTGAATTGACTGGCGATCGCGTACCAGATTCCACCATGTCTGCAACCGAGGTGTTTCTGCTGGTAGTGTGAATTTACGGAAGTGTTCTAAGAGTGGTAAACGTTCAAACCAAGGATAGAAGCTGATATCAACAAGGCTAAACTGATCTCCTAATAAGTAATCACCTTTGCCTAATCCTTCTTGTTCAATATATAGAAGTGCTTCTGTGAACTCTTTTCGTCCTTGTTCCTGCTCTTGGCTATCTTTACCGCGCAGCAATTTGTTAAAAGCTGGGACAAGGCGAGTATTGGCGTAGTCTATCCAAATCCGAGCGATCGCTTTAGCTGCGGGATCGCGGGGTAACAAAGGTGGTTCGGGAAAAACCTCATCTAAATATTCATTGATAATAGCGGACTCGTAAATTTCAATATCCCCATGTTTGATGGCTGGGACTTTGCCATAGTGGGAAATCTGCGTGTACCCATCTGGTTTGTTCTGTAAGTCAATTTCTATCGGGGTGAAGTCAATGCCTTTTTCCAGTAAGACTACACGGGTACGTTGAGAGAAGGTAGAGGCTTTGGCGAAGTACAGTTGTATGTTGCTCATAAAATCTTTTCCTTGTAATTATCGTGACATGCAGACTATTTGAGATTGCACAACTCCAACTAAAGCAATAAGACAGAAGTGAGATGTGTTGATTAGTGCAGTTAAATAATTGACTGGCAGGTATTTATGTCAGTTAGATGGTATATTACAGTTTGTCGGTCGATTTAGCGTACTTTTAAGTATTATACAGTCTTTATGAAAATATGCATACCTAATTATTAGTGTAACTAAATAAATATCTAGACATAATCAGGCTTGTCAAAAAGAGGTATTATTATGTACTCGAAAGCTGACTCTAGTAGGCAGATCCGTCTTGGCTTGCTAGTACCCGCAGGTAACACGACGTTTGAGCCTGACTTTAACTCTGCTTTTTCCAGTCAAGTCAGTATTCATAGCCATCGCGTAATTGCTCAACGCTCACACGCATCTGAGAGCTATGAATCAATGGATGACATCAATGAACAAGCTGTTAAAGAAGTAGAAAAATTAGCTAGAGCCGGGGTACATTTTGCAGCATACGGCTTCACAACAGCAACATTTTACCGAGGGCGAGTTTTTGCCGAACAACTACAACAACGTTTGACGCAGGTGCTAGGAGTACCTGTTGTTGTGCCTGCTTTAGCTTTATTAGAAGCGTTGACATACCTAAAAATTAGGAAAATTTCTGTAGTCACTCCTTATCCAGAATGGAACAACCAAACACTAAAAACGTTTTTGAGTGAAGCGCCTTTTGAAATAGTGGGGTTTAAAGGTGATGAACGCCCAAAAGAAGTAACGAACAAGAATTACCTTTGGCATCAGTCACCCGATGAAGTCGCAGCTTTCATCAAAGAGGTATCTCACAAAGGTGCAGATGCTATTGTGTTGCCCTGTACGGCATGGAGAACATTCGAGGTGATTGAGGAATTAGAGGATGATTTAAAGATTCCTGTAGTTACAGCAAATCAAGCCACAATATGGAGTTTAGCAAAGCGTGCTTCTATTGAATCTGCACTTCGTCCGAGAGGAAAATTGTTTGCTATTTAGTCAAAGAGGTTTTCATAGATTAAATCTTAAAAAGAGGAAATTTCATGTCAGACAAGTCTAATTTCCAAAACCCACTTTTAGATGAGGTACTAGCTCATTATGAGCGTGGTTTAGAAGCTGAACGCTTATCAAAGCGTACAAATCCGATTGAACTAGTTAGCACTGCGTGTGACTAATTTGTTGCCACGATTTGAAGGGCGTATTTTTAGCTCATATCAAATTGGTAGTTGGAAACCTGCACCTGATTTATTTTTATATGCAGCTGAACATTTGGGAGTTAACGCTCCCTTTTGTACTGTTGTAGAAGATAGTATTTTGGGGGTACGTGCAGGTATTGCTGCTGGCATGAAAGTTTTAGGTTACAGCAGTCAAAGTGAAGCTGTTCAACTCGAAGAATGTGGAGCGCGTGTTTTTGACTCTATGTATCAACTGCCTGATTTACTTTGATTGATAGTCAGCAGTATTCATTGATTAAATCATAAAAATATGAACTTTAAAGCTAATGACGTTAGGAACATTCTTGCAAAAATCAAAAGGTATTCAAGTAAGAGATAAGGTACTGATTTTACGTCCTATCTATGTAGCCGGAAAATATGGAGTAGTTTGTGGTCGAGAGTCAAAGTCAAATAATCAAGAAAGTCAACGGTGGTTGATTCAAGTAGAGAATGTGGATTCGTCTAATATTGTAGTTTCGTTGATTTTAGGTGAATTTATCTTGATTAATTCAGAATGAGTTTAAAAGAGTGATGTCTTAAGTTCGTAGCTAATAAACTTAAACTAACTTTGCGTCCCTTTGCGTCCCTTTGCGTTTAAATTTAAACCTTCATTATTTTCAGTCTTCCACACCCATCTGAGATATGAAAAAGTCCAACTACTATGACTATATTGCACAAATCTATGACCAAACACGCTGGCTAACAGAATTAGTCGCAGAAGAAGTCGCCGACTTTATTCTTAAGCTTACTTGTGCCACGCCTGAAACCTCTTTTTTAGAACCAGGCGTTGGCACAGGGTTGAATGTTGTTCCTTTTGTCAAACGCGGTTATTCTGTAACAGGAATTGATGTTTCTCAAGAAATGCTTGATCAGTTCCGTCAAAAATTAAATGTCACTCCTTCTAATCTGAAACTGATTCACGGTGATGCTTCACAATTACCTTTTCCAGACAACAGTTTTGATGTTGTATTGACTGTCCACATGATCCATACTGTCTCTGATTGGAGAGTATTTTTAGACAATATTGATCGAGTACTAAATCCTGGAGGCTTTTATCTCAATTGTCAGTGGATTACCCCACCAGCTAGAAGAGAATTTGAAGGCTACTTTCAAGATATACTATCTAAGTATGAAGGAGCCAAGCAAGAATCCCAAAGTATTTATACCGTAATACAAAAGGATGTAGAAGGATATTTACAGCCGAAAGGTTATGTTTCAAATTACTTAGTAGCTAGGGAATGGACAGTTAGCAATACGGTTGAGGAGCTACTAAATTTTTTCAAAGCACGAGCCTACGGTTTATGTTGGCAAGTCTCCGATGAGATATTTCATCAAGTAATGAATGAATTTGAAGAATTTTGTATCAAACATTATGGTTCTTTGAAAATTACTCTTTCCTCTGAGGCTAAGTTTGAAATATGGGTTTACAGAGCAGTTTGATATTATATGAAATTTGTATAATCTAACAAGACCTGGAAATTAGGAGGAACATAGCAGATGGCAAACATTGCATTGATTGTTGGGGCTGGTAGTGGACTCAGTGCATCACTGGCCCGTTTGTTTACAAAAGAAGGTTTCAGCGTCGCCTTAGCAGCGCGGCAAATTGATAAGCTGAGTGCATTATCGAATGAGATTGGAGCCGTTAGTTTTGCTGCTGATGCTTCTAAACCCGATCAAGTTGAACAACTATTCAAGGATGTGGAACAAAAACTAGGAGTGCCAACGGTAGTTGTGTATAATCCTAGCTGGCGTGTTCGGGGTTCACTAGTCGAACTTGACCCGACTGAGGTTGCCAAAACACTAGAAATTACTGCGTATGGTGGCTTTTTAGTAGCACAAGCAGCAGCGAAACGGATGCTGAAGTTAGGTAAGGGAGCAATTTTATTTACAGGTGCTTCTGCTAGTGTTAAGGGTTATCCTCAGTCTGCACCGTTTGCAATGGGTAAATTTGCTTTGCGGGGTTTGGCTCAAAGCATTGCGCGTGAATTAGCTCCTCAGAATATCCATGTAGCGCATTTCGTGATTGATGGAGCAATTCGTTCTGCAACACGTCAGCAGGGGGATGATCAGCCTGATAGCTTACTTGATCCAGATGCGATCGCTCAAACTTACTTGAACATTCTCCGCCAACCTCGCAATGCTTGGACATGGGAAGTAGAATTGCGACCTTGGGTAGAAAAATTTTGATTTTCACTCTGCTTAAGTTGGTGATGTAATACAACTGATCAACAGAATCGATACAATTAATGTCTGGGAAAATTCTCAAGATATTTACAGCTATGGTTCAAGCAACAGAACATCTTTATATCGTCAAAGATGAGCATATTCTAGGTGGTGAGCCAATTATCAAGGGAACTCGTACATCTGTGAGAGCGATCGTTGAAACTTGGCGGATGGGTGTATCTCCTGAAGAAATTCCCCAAGGTTTACCTCACCTAACCCTGGCACAAGTGTTTGATGCATTGAGTTATTACAGCGATCATCAAGATGAAATTAATGCTTATATTGAACGTAACCGAATCGCTGATGAATTGATTGATCCCTTGGTGCGAGATTTATGAGTAATTTGTTCAGTTAAAGAACTGTAATACTTCCCAGAATCGACGAGTTGTGTAGTGCATTTATATTGATATAACGTTCCTGTTGAGCGGCTGCGAGCAACCTTTGCAACCACACTTATGTTTCTGTTCAGTCCGCTCCAACAGAGTTGCTATCCTGCGTTTATGCTGGAGAGGCATTTGTTATTTGTATCAAAACCTTGTTTTTTTGTTCATTAAAAAATATGATATTTTGTATGTACAACTCGGCTACATAATGGGCTTTATTTAAAATAGTTTTTCTTTCGTCTAGGTTTGGGATTTTTCCATGAGCACGCTCATTTCGCTCCTCTCTAAGTATATGTAAGTAGTATCCTTTGGAAACTACATTTTCTCTAACTACACATTCAATCATGTAGACTAATTTTTCAAGATCCTTGCGATGTACTTGAATCACAGAATGCTGCTTTGCAACAACCAAATAATCTTTTAATTCATTTTCAAAAATCCTTCCTAACTCAAATAATCCCAAGTCAACCTCGTCAATATTAAGCTTGTTAATAGCTCGTTTTAGCCGATTTAACAGTTCTAAATCTGAGCAAGTAGCAAGTAAATCTGAGTCTATATTAACCGAGCTTTGTTGTTCTTGGTACTCGAATAAGCAATAGCTTTTACCATTTTCTGTATATTGCTTTATATCTTTCATATGGCTAAGGTATGTATAGAAAGTAGGACGAATGCACTCAACCTCCTTCCTAAGTTTCAAATATAAATCACCTTTAGTCATGGGTTTATTAGGATTAGCCTGAAGTATAGAAATTATTTCATTTTGAATTTTATCTCTGAGCAACTCTCTTCCAGAATCTAGGTGCAAACTTGCTTGTTCAAAATCTCTATTAATACAGTGAACTGTATAACTATTAGAATTACCCTCTTGCTTTAGTTCAAAATTTTGAGAGTCTTTTACTCGATTTCTAATCGTTATTTCAGCTAGCTTAGTTCTCTCTTTAACAAGACGAATTAGATCGGCGAGGTGAATAGAATCTTTATCTACAAATATCTCTGTCAATGCAGCATTCATCAGACTAGATACCTCGTCAGCAGTTCTTCTCATTGATTTGTCAAACGTTTTTAATCTCCAAACTAAAAGAGCATATTGATTTTTATCTACTCTCACAAAAACATCTGTATTGCTTAGATAAACACTAACTGATTTGAATGAAGCATCAGGTCTTTTCGTTATAACATATTGATACACTTCTTTTGCCGAAAGAGGTTTTCCACTCTCATGAAAGCTATCTTCCATAATTTGAGTGATTGTTTTAGTAGCTACATTATCCCAGTCAGAAAGAGACCATATTCCACTTCTTCCAATTGGTTTAAACCTGCTATCCGCTACTAGCTGATTTTTAATATTAGTTACTGTAATCCGTCTTCCTCTGCCTAAATTGAGTTCCGCGTGGTTTATAATCTTGGCAATTTCCGAGAAGTGCAGAGGATTACCTTTGTCTTGAAGAACCCTGAAAGCTTTTTCTCCCGCGCTAGGTAAGTATTCAAATTTGACTTGATAAGTATCTTCATCATTTTCTAACTTTTCGATTTCAACACATAGCTTGAGAAGCATCCTTATAAAGTCTTTATCTAATCGATGATCTTTAGTTTTATTAATAGAGATAACAATATCAAAAAACTTAAACTTTTCTGGTTTATCTAGTAGAGTATTAAGATAGCCAAAGAGTTTTTCAATATGAGCTTTATTAAACTGATTTTTCAAACACCAAGCTAATTTAGTTGAGCCACGATATCCGTTATTTTTGGAAGAAACTAAACAATATCCAAGCAATTCCATTAGAAAGTTCAGCGAGGAGAATGGCTCACTTTCGTTGCAAATCTCATATCTATTTTGAAAAAACTTTCTTATTTCTTGTTCAGTTAAAATGTAATCAAGATCAAATAAGCTATCTTTTACTTGCTTATATTCCTGTACAAAATTCTCTTGAATCTTGAACTTTTTGGACTCATTGTAACCATACATCAATTCAGAGAGCTTGCTAATTATCTTAAACTCAACTTGCCTAACTCGCTCTCTGGTGATGTCGTAGTAAATACCGATTTCTTCGAGACTATAGACACTTTCATGATTCAATCCAAACCGCTTTTTGATAATGTCTAGGTCTCTTTCTGGCTGAGATTTGCAAGTTGCATTAATAAAGCTTTCTGTAATAGGTAGCAGTTGTTCGAGTAGGTTAATTGGTGAAACAGTTGCCTGAAATATTTCTTCAAGATTACCAGCTTTAACCGAATCCTCTTGGTTCATACTACTCTGCTAGTCTAAAGTACCTTTACAATTGCTGCTATGGGTTGTCTACATTGAGTGTATCTATGATAACTGATGATTCAAAACATAGGAGCAAGTAATTCCCGCACTAAACACTTCTTCCTGAACTTAACGCAAGAATTCTTAAAATTACTGCTCTAGCAGTAGCTCTGGAGAGCGTAATGCTGGCTATAAACAGATAACCCTTCAACCACTGCCCCACCGAAAACTGAGCGACATAACGATTTATTACATAGAAGTTTTCCGTATAATTACCCCCTAAAAGGCAATTATACAGAATTAAACTTGATTTTATATGAATGTGTATGATACTCTGCCTTCATCTATAAACTACTGTTACTAGATAAATTAACCGTAGTTAATGACTACACAGTGTGCATCAAATGGGAATCACGCCTTATGCCAAAAGATTGGTATGAATGGCACGACCTCTACAACACTGAGCCAAAATTGCAGCAGCGTTTAGAAATCGTGCAGGAATATATTGCTTATAGCTTGAATGCCTCACCAGATGGCGCTATCCGAATAGTGAGTGTTTGCGCGGGTGATGGACGAGATTTACTAGGAACTTTAAAAAATCACCCCCGTGCGAAGGATGTTTCTGCACGACTGGTTGAAATAAATTCAAATCTAGTTGAACGTGGACAAGCAACTATAGAGTCTTTGGGTTTAGCCAAGCAAATTGAGTTTATCAATGGTGATGCAACTCTTGCGACTAACTATGTAGGAGCAGTACCAGCAGATATCGTGATTGTGTGCGGTGTCTTTGGCAATCTGGGTGAGGAAGCTGAACTCAATCGCTTACTAGATAACCTGAGTTTTCTGAGTAAACCAGGTGCTTTTGTCATCTGGACTCGTGGACACTCTAAAGGTATTCCCTACTCTGACAATGTGCGAAAAATTTTAAGTGCATCTGGATTTGAGGAAGTGAACTTCAAGCTTACGGCCACGGGAGATATGGGTGTTGGTCTTCATCAATACCTTGGTGAAAACTTACCTCAACCCAAAGAGCAACAGTTATTTGTGTTTTCCGGCATTCCTAGTAAAGCGAGGTAAAAAATGTCTATTCAAAACACAGTGTCAACTTGGGAAGAACTTTTAGAAACTGCTAGAAAAAATACCTCTGCGCGTAGGGTAAAGAGGACAGGACAATCTCCTTCTACTGCACCAATTCCCAGCAGTTTACAGAAACTTCCCCCAAACACAGAACCGCCAGTCTTGCTTTATCGAGATACTAATTCCTGGTGTCCTTTCTGTGAGCGAGTTTGGTTTGCTCTGGAAGAAAAGGAAATTCCCTTTGCAACGGAGTTTATTGATTTAACTAATAAACCTAAATGGTACACTGACTTAGTTCCCACAACCCTTGTCCCAGCAGCAAAAATTGAGGGGAACTTAGTATATGAATCCAAAGATATTCTCTTGGCTTTAGAAGAAAAGTATCCTTATCCATCATTACTGCCGGAAAATCCAGAGGAAAATGCTGTTGCTAGACAGTTGGTTGAAGAGGCTGAGACTAACGGTTTTAGAGAGATTGCGTACAAATTCCTGAGAGAAGCACCTATAGATGCTGATGAATTGGCAAACTTACAAGCAGCATTTGAGGCGAAGTTAGATGAACTTGAGCAAACTTTGGCTAAATATCCAGGCGACTACTTTGTCAGTACATTTAGCTTAGTTGACATTGTGTATAGCCCCCATCTAGATAGATTGGCGGCTAATTTACCTGTGTACCGGGGATATCACCTCAAAGGAAATCCTCGCTTTCCTCGCATTAATGCTTGGTTTGACGCACTTAATCAGCGTCCTGCTTATCACAGAGTGAAGTCGGATAATATTACTAATAATTTACTGTTGCGTCGTAGATGGGGTGTGGAACCGATTGGAAATCCTTTACCTCTGGATGTGGCAGATAGTGAGAAAATTCAATATCGAGCCGAAGCAGCCGAGAGACTCAGCGATAATCGGGAAGTTGCGATCGCAGATATTATCAAAAATTCTGGAGTCCAAGCTTTAGCCGCAGATGGTAATTATACCACAGTTAAGGACGCTGTTGATTTTCACCTGCGACAACTGGCTGATTATCTCATTCATGGTAATGGCGAAACTTTGCCAGGTGGAAGGACTGGTGGTAAAAATAGTAGTATTGATTCTATCTTCGCTGCTGTGGGAGCGATCGCTTTCGCATATTTGAGAAATCGCATCTGCGCTC
>NNBV01000571.1_pt1 | contig 23642 bp, 8 predicted proteins | sample 1173771 | NCBI WGS metagenome assembly NNBV01 (sample SAMN07173938, study PRJNA388173) | plant metagenome | isolation source: symbiotic tissue sample KVS11 | place: Norway: Troms, Kvaloya island | reverse complement strand
GGACAAGTAGTACCATCGGGTTCAATTTTAGGAGACACCAGTCGGCAAATTGATCAAACAAAACAGCCGGAACCATCTACAAATAACCCAGCTTCTACAAATGCGCCACCGCAGAAGGAAGAGGAAAAAGGCTTAGGGGAAGTTAAGGAAAAGGTAATTTCCTCAACTAACTTCTCTGCTTCGGCTTTTGTGGATTTCAAACAAAACAAGTCGATTTCTTACTTTAAATCTCCCTCCACTCCAGAAAGTCAGCCACCTCCCGTGGAGGAACCGAGCAATCATGTTGACTCCACCTTGGGCGAAGCCGTCCAAGAATCTACAGAACATCATTCAGACCTCAGCCAGTCAACCACAGAATCCCCTAACGGTTTTGGGACTCAAATTTATGGACAAGGGAGTATAAGCAGACTGTTGACTACACTGTTTCCTCATAGACAATCCTTGAGCGACCCAAACTCTGACAATCAGTCCGAGTAAGTGTTAATTGTAAGTTGTCGGCTTTTTCCGTATTTTGGAGAATTGACATGGAAACATATAATCAACGGCCTATTCGTACCATCCAGGGAGCAAGTAGTCAAGAAACCTTTCAGGATACTGCTTTGGGTTTAGTTTCTACCCGCAGTTTCCCAGCGATCGTTGGGACGGCGGATATGATGCTGAAGTCAGCAGGAGTTCACCTCATTGGGTATGAAAAAACTGGTAGTGGTCATTGTACTGCGATCGTCCGGGGTGGAATTGCTGATGTGCGTCTGGCGGTAGAATCAGGTGTGCAAACGGCTGAACAGTTTGGTCAGTTGGTTTCTAGTTTGGTGATTCCCCGACCTTATCCCAACCTAGATATAGTACTTCCCATCACAACTCGTTTTACTAAATTGATGGAAGAGGGCAATTATAGCCGTCTGAGTAATCAAGCAATTGGTTTAGTAGAAACGCGAGGATTTCCCGCAATGGTAGGAGCGTGTGATGCCATGCTCAAAGCTGCTGATGTTCATTTAGCTGCTTATGAGAAAATTGGTGCGGGTTTGTGTACAGCCATTATTCGTGGTTCCGTAGCCAATGTGGCGGTAGCAGTGGAAGCGGGAATGTTTGAGGCAGAACGCATTGGGGAATTGAATGCGGTGATGGTAATTCCTCGACCGCTCGACGAAATGGAGCTAACCTTGCCATTAGCAAGATGCTGGATAGAAGAACGCGAACCGTTAAACTTGCCAGTGAATATTAAAGAACAAGTTGCCGAAATCGAGGTACTCAGATTACCAGACTTAACCAAGCTACCTACAAAAGTTACAGAAGAATTATGGAATGATGAATGATGAATTGTGGAAAATCTACATTCAACATTCATCGGTTGATGGAAGGCATCTTACGCTTTTGCTGTTCTGATAATAGCTTCTTCAATCCATAAGTAAAATACCTTTATTTTAATCTAAATAATAGAGTTTTATCTATAATAAAACTCGTAACTTTCTGTGAGTATCGCTATATCATTTGCCACTGTTCAGCAATACTAGTTCTATATCTATTAATCGCTATATACAGGAGAATCACCCTTGAACCAAGCGACGCTGCACCAGTTAAAGGTGTTCGAGGCGGCGGCACGGCACAGTAGCTTTACTCGTGCTGCGGAGGAATTGTTTCTCACCCAACCTACCGTTTCTATGCAGATTAAGCAACTCACAAAATCGGTAGGGTTGCCATTATTTGAGCAAGTAGGGAAGCGGTTATATCTGACGGAAGCAGGACGGGAGCTATTTGCCACTTGTCGGCAGATTTTTGACAATATAGCCCAGTATGAAATGAAGGTGGCAGATTTAAAAGGGCTAAAACAGGGTCAATTACGTTTGGCAGTGATTACAACAGCTAAATACTTTATTCCGCGTTTGTTAGGGCCCTTTTGCGAACTTTATCCAGGGATTGATATCTCGTTGCAAGTGACGAATCACGAACAAATTTTGGAACGGATGAGTCATAATCTGGACGACTTGTATATTATGAGCCAAATTCCAGACAATATAGATGTGACTTGTGAACCATTTTTAGAAAACCCTTTGATAGTCTTTGCACCGACTAATCATCCGTTATCCAAAGAAAAAAATATTCCTATACAACGCCTGTCTAATGAACCTTTTATTATGCGGGAACCCGGTTCAGGAACTCGTCGCGCTGTCCAAAAGCTATTTGAAGAAGAAGGGGTAACGGTAAAAGTCAAGCTGGAATTGGGAAGTAATGAAGCAATTAAACAAGCGATCGCAGGTGGTTTAGGAATTTCTGTTTTATCTCGCCATACCTTACTATCAGACGCTTCAGAGTTTAGCATTTTAGATGTACAACATTTTCCCATTCAGCGACATTGGTACATGGTTTACCCATCTGGCAAGCAGCTCTCTATCGTCGCTCGTGCCTATTATGAGTATCTACTAGGTGCGGCAAAGAATTTTGTAGAGCAAAAGGCTGATACTGGTTATAGTACGACGCTTGAACCAACTCACGGATAATTCGTAGTTCGTAATTCGTAATTCTTAAAATTACGAATTACCTAAAGGGGTTGACGGCTAGACCAGTAAACATTGAAAATTAACCAGCAGAATCATTAAAAATGGGGGAAAACTGGCAGTGGTTAACCCGGAAATACCGTCTTGGCGCAAAACAGTACAAAGCGAGATTGTAGCTGTTACCGTGTATTCTGATAGAGCACTCGTTACACGGCGGGGTGTAGTTGATTTAACAGGAATTGAACAGGAATTAGTAATTGCCCCAGTGCCGATGACTCTAGAAACTGAGTCTGTCAGAGTTAGCGGTATAGGTACGGTAGGGGTGCGCTTAGTGGGAGTTAGTAGCGATCGCACCTACACTACTGAACCAGTAGCGGAGCGAGTAGCACATTTGACAAGGCAGATTCAGCAATTAGAAGCAGAAAAACGTCACCTGCAAGCCCAGGTGGATGCTTTATCATTGCAGTCTAGTTTTATTGCCGGTTTACGTGAAAAAACAGAAGAACCCTTTTCACAGAGTTTGTCGCGGAAAAATCTTAGCCTCAGCGAAACTTTGGATTTCCTCAACTTTCTCGGCAGCCAGTATAGTGAATATGCGATCGCATCTGGAGAGTGCAAAACCCAACAGCAGGAATTAGATAAACAACTGCAAGCACTCCACACCTCATTACAAAAAATCCAAACACCTAATCCCAAAGAGAGTTTTAGTTTAGTTGTAGCAGTTGAAGTAGCGGGTGAAGGCGAATTTGAATTAGAGGTATCCTACATAGTAAATCGCGCTAGTTGGACTCCACTCTATGACTTGCGCTTTAGCACTACCAGCGATATTGTACATCTGAGTTACCTTGCAGAAATCACTCAAAGCACTGGTGAAGATTGGATTGGTGCAAATCTCACTCTTTCTACCGCTAAACCGGGATTAGGTACACTCCCACCTAAACTTGAACCCTGGTATGTTGATGCCCCACGTCCACAATTGTTACAACGACACCGATTTGCTGCCCAGCCACCACTTCTGCCTAGCATAGCAGAACCACCTGCTTCTGCTGCCAGAGCAGATTGGCAAGAACAAGATGAGGTTACAGAGGATAGTCTCATCCCAGCAGAAACTGTTACAGCAGAAGTATCCAAAAAAGGGAGTGTAGTTACCTTTAAATTAAATGGTGGTGGTAACATTCCCAGTGATGGCGCACCCCACAAAACTACAATTTTCAACGATGATTATCCTTGTAGTTTCGATTATGTGGCAATGCCGCGCTTGGTAAGCTTTGCTTATCTACAAGCTAATGTGAAAAATAGCCCCAATGGTGCAACTTTATTACCAGGGAAAGCAAATATTTTCCGCGACAACGTTTTTGTCGGCACTACTGGGTTGGAGAATATTGCACCAGGGCAAGAGTTCAAACTGAACTTAGGAATTGACGAAGGTTTAAAAATAGAGCGCGACTTAGTTGAACGTCTAGTAGATAAAAGATTAATTAGTAACCAACGCCGGATTACTTATAGTTATCGGTTGATAATTACTAACTTATTAGACAAAGAAGTAAATTTGAAACTAACTGAACAATTACCAGTTAGCCGCAACGAACAAATTAAAGTCCGTCTCAGTCGCAGCAACCCACAAATTCAACTCGGTGAAATGGGGATTTTGGAATGGCTGTTAACTCTTCCAGCCCAAGAGCGACGAGAGATATATTACCAGTTTAATGTTGAACATCCGCCTGACTTAATGGTGGTTGGGTTAGATATTTAGACAGATAGGTTAAATGAGGGAGATGGCTAAATGCGATGTCTGACGCCAACTTGCTGCGCTTCTGAAACTCAGGCGAAAGCAATTTCTCAGCATATCAATCAATCTTATGATTATAGAAATCCTATTTGATTTTAAAAAAAAACTCAATACACCTTAATTCTCTGTAATCCTCTTGGGTATTGCCTTTTGCCTTTTGCCTGTCTGTGTACGCAAACAATTTCAGAAATCAAACCGGATTCCTATATTAGTCGAACACAATGACTGTAAATATTTTGTCCATCTACTTACAACGTTGGTTAAAGGTTTTTCTTTCCCTTTTCCCATTAATTGACAAGTATTGAGAGGCATCTGGCTTTGGCCATTGGTGTCAACTTAACGTGAAACCCTTGTCAAAACAGGCTTCCCATGACAATCTGTGTTACCCCACCCTAACCCTCCCCGATATATTGGGGAGGGAACTAGATAGATTTCTTTTTCCCCCCTTTCTAAGGGGGGATTAAGGGGGGTAAAACGCCTGTGGAATAAACGTTTGAGCTTAAGCTGACACCAATGGGCTTTGGCAGACTCAAATCGCTTCGCCAAAATCTGCGATCGCTGATAAGTCAGATTTATGAATAGCATCAGTCTTTTTTTTGTCAAGCCATGTTGACGATTTGTAACAAAACTGTTAAATTTAGTTACATAAGTAAACAAAGAAGAGAAAAAACTATGTACACCACCACCAACGAAGACGGCATTCTCAACAACTACGCATCTGAACCCAAGATGTACTACGCTGAGTACCCAGCAATTTGGGAACAACGTAAATACGTTATGCAAGGTATTTTTGCAACTTTAATCATCACAACTTTAGTTTTGGTTGGTTTTAGCGTTAGCTAAGATTTTTTGATTTCGGTATCGCTGTATTTCATCGTCATTCTCACTTCTCGACTTGACCTCGGCTAATTTAGCCGGGGTTTTTTGTGTTTTATACATCCCAAGTAGTCTGTCAAATTTATTTTGACGGTTAGACGCGGTTAGAGAGACGCGATAAATCGCCGTCTCTACAGGGAATTTATCTATCAATTATTTATTGACAGACTACAAGGGGCGAGTGGTATATTGCGTTGTAAAATTCGCCTGACATCATACAGAAATTCAAGCACGGGTGAACAAGCTACCCGCAAAGAAAAAAGCAAGATATGAAAAAAATAGGTTTTTGATGAATCAAAAGCCAGAATTATTCGTCACTTAAACTATCAATTCCCTACCTATTTCTACTGGAGGATGATTTATGTCATCACAACTGCTTCGATTGATATCTTTGGGCAGTCTTGGCTTATCTTTGTGTCTGGGCAATTCGGCAGCAATGGCGCAATATGATTCTACTGGCGATGGCGTAGTAGTACCAACAGTACCATCAGGTGGTACATCAGCGCCAGCCCCAATAGACACATCCACAGGCATACCAACTTCACCCTCGGCTGACGGCACAACTCGGTTTACCTGTCAGACTTACAATGGACAGTATACTGTCATGTATCAGCCACAAAGTCAACCAGGACAATTCTTTCCTTGGGCGGCACCTGCGGCTTTGGGTGGTGGTTGGGACGCACAAAGGCGTTGTGCAGCGATCGCCAGTCGATTGGAACTTTATCGCCCAGATGGTTTACAAGAACTCCAGACATCCGTAGAAAATAACGAAAATACTGTCTGCGTAACAACAGAAGCTAACCCAAGCTGTAGAATTGTGCTGACAGTCCCGCGTGGGAAAGACCCCTTTGTTATCCGCAATAGCATTTTTCAAAACTTGACTACTGCTGATAGTGGACAGCAGACGATAGCCGTTAATACTTATGGCGATCGCACTAGTGGAGGCAACGACTTATATAATTTAGGACGCACACTTCTAGGCAGTGGCAATAATCGGGTTAGTTCATCTAGAAGTGGGATTAATTTGAAACCTTTCCTCGATCGCAAAGATGGCGGTACTGGAAACAATTTGCGGAGTGGAGTGGCAATTCGTCGTCAGTCTCAGCCTAACTCTGTTCGCTTAACCCCTGGTAATTTCCGCTAATTAATAGTTACGTTTTTAATGTTTAAACACTGTTGAGAGCAAATTCGCATTAGATATTGTACTCTCTTAAAAATAGTCTCTGGTTTAGTTATATTGACCAGGGGCTATTTTATAGCGTTTATAAAAACTATAATAATTCTGCTGATATTTTTAGGACTTACGCAAAACTACGCATGCTAGGGGCAATTCATGAATTGCCCCTACCGTTAAATCAGGGTTTCGGCTATTGTTTGCGTAAGTCCTAATTTTATAAGAATAATTCAGAACTCAAAAGCAAAGCTGGAGACACTCTGCTTCCGGTCAGATTTGAGGAAAGCCGCACCCAAAACAACAGAATACATATCTGAGCACAACTCCACGCCAAGTATTTGCTTTTTTAACCTTTTGCTAGCTGTTTCTTAAACTTACCGGGATAGGTTGAAGTTGAGGAATACGAATTAATACTAGTAAATTACGTAGCTATTTTGTGCTGTGTAGTTAATTTCTTGATGCCTATCTTGTATTTTGTTCGCCCAAATGGTGAAGTAAGTTTTTGCATCCATCCTTTTGTGTTTATGGAAGGCGATCGCCCTGCCAATGAGTGTAATTGCTCTGGTAGGTTTAGCGATCGCTTTTGGACTGGTTACGAAGTGGTGAATAACTTTGGATAAATCCGAAGAGCGATCCGCACTTAATACATCGCTTTCTTTTATTTGGTTGATTTTTTCAGACTTTGAAACCGAAGCCTGTAATGCCCTCATAAATGGTGTTGTCAGGATAAATAACCGTGAAAACAACTTCTAAGGAGAATTTATGGCGCTTTCAGCCGGAAATATCGCATTTGTAGGTTTTAATGCAGATGGAAATGACAACATTGCTTTTGTGGCGCTGGTTGACATTAACCCTGGTGAAGTAATTATTTTCGAGGACAATGAGTGGAATGGCACTAACTGGATTGACACAAACGAAGGTGCATTTAGTTGGACAGCTACTTCTTTAGTAACCGCAGGCACAATTGTCCGCATCGACAACATTGGAAGTGGAACGATCGCTGCAAACACAGGAACCGCCGCGACTGGCATTACTGGACGGGGTGGAAACAGGGGTATTGGTGCTAATGACGAGACTATCTACGCCTATCAGGGAAGTGCAGCCTCTCCCACTTTTATCACAGCGATCGCTAGTGGTGGGTTCAGTAGTGCAAATGGTGTTTTAACTGGCACAGGACTGACAGCAGGCACTAATGCCATTGACTTCTTAAATGTTGATGATGATGTAGATATTGCTGCATACAATGGTTTTCGCAATGGACAAGCAAACTTCGCTTCATATCTCCCACTGATTAACAATCCCGCTAACTGGCAGACACAAGACGCTACTGGAGATCAGAGTATTGATGGTACTGCTCCTGATGTACCTTTTAGCTCCACAGCATTTGCGATCGCCGCATCAACCTCCACTGTCACGATCGCAGCCACTGATGCCAACGCCGCCGAAGCTGGCACTGATCCTGGTATCTTTCGCATCTCTCGCACAGGCAGTACCACTGATGCCTTGACGGTAAATTACACCATTGCCACGGGTGCTGGACAAGCAACAAATGCAGATTATACACCAAACCTAACAGGCACAGCAACCATCGCTGCCGGAGAATCCTTTGTCGATGTCACCATTACACCTGTAGATGATCCGACAGTTGAAGGAACTGAAACCGTAACTCTGACTCTGAATAGCAGCGCCAACTATACTTTAGGTGGTACTGCTACTGCAACAGTGGCGATCGCTGACAACGATACGGCGGTAACTTCCATCGATCTCTCCACCTACGTCCGCATCGGACGTTACGACCTACCCGAACCTACTCGAACCACTCCGCCAACCAACAGCTTGCTGGCTCAAGAAGTCTCGGCTGTTACCTATAACAAGGATACCGACACGCTGTTTGTTGTCGGTGATGGCGGCAGAGCGATCGTGCAAGTATCGAAGACGGGACAATTAATCGACTCAATGACGCTAGCTCTTGGCAACAGTCCTCAAGGAACGGAATTTTACGATACAGAAGGGCTTACCTATGTCGGTGACGGTAAGTTTGTCTTGATTGAGGAGCGAGACAGACAGGCTAATTTATTTACATATACCCCAGGAACCACCCTTACCAGAAGCGATGTCCAGACCGTAAAACTCGGTACAACGGTTGGAAATATTGGCATCGAAGGTATCTCCTATGACCCACAGACTGGTGGCTTCATCGCAGTTAAGGAGATTACACCCGAAGGAATTTTTCAAACAAACATCGATTTTGCGGCGGGAACTGCAAGCAACGGTTCGCCCAGCACAGTCAACTCTACCAACCTTTTCGATCCAGCATTGGCTGGGCTTGCGGACTTCGCAGATGTTTTCGCATTGTCGAATCTATCAGCCTTGAACGGGCAACCTGACTCCAGCCGCCTGCTGATCTTGAGCCAAGAATCGGGCAAAATCGTCAACATCGATCGCACTGGAAATATCTCTAGCTCATTAACGATTGTCTCCGATGCGGGTAATCCTTTGTCCGTTGTGGATCAGGGGAATGAAGGAATCACGGTGGACAAGAATGGATTGATTTATGTCGTTAACGAGAATGGTGGAGGTGATATCGATCACCCTCAACTTTGGGTCTATGCACCATCCTCATTTACTTATGCGAATCAAGCCCCTATAGCGGTCAGCCTTGCAAATACCGTCACCAGCTTGTCAGAAAGCAGCAGTACTGCAACTCCCTTTAAAGTCGGCAACATTATCGTCAGTGATGACGCTTTGGGAACAAATACCCTCAGCTTGACTGGTGCGGATGCCAACTCCTTTGAGATTACGGACAATGCTTTGTTCCTCAAAGCGGGAACCAGCCTAGATTTTGAAACTAAGACCAGCTACAACGTCAGCGTCAATGTAAATGACACCACCGTTGGCAATAACCCAGACGCAACTACGGCATTTAGCTTATCAGTCACCGATGTAAATGAGAATCCCACCACCAGCAGTATCTTCATCACTGAAGTAGCTCCCTGGAGTAGTGGCAATTCGCCCGTCGCCGCAGACTGGTTTGAGCTTACCAACAAGGGTTTGAGCGCCGTAGATATCACGGGCTGGAAAATTGACGACAACTCCAATAGCTTCGCCTCCTCTGTCGCCTTGAGCGGTATTACAACTATCGGTGCAGGTGAATCGGTAATCTTCATCGAAGGAGCTACCGTCAATCCTACTTTCCTATCCAACTGGTTCGGCGCAAACCCACCAGCCGGCTTGAAAATCGGCAACTACTCTGGTTCAGGCATAGGCTTGGGTACGGGTGGTGATGCCGTAAATATCTATAATTCCACTGGTGCTTTACAGGCTAATGTCGTCTTTGGAGCATCTCCAGCCGCAGCCCCATTTGCCACCTTCGATAATGCCGCCTTGTCAAACAATGCCACGATCGCAACGTTGAGCGCTGTGGGAGTCAATGGTGCATTCGTCGCTGTAAATTCAAACGTGGAAATCGGCTCTCCTGGAACGATTGTTTCCTCTCTACCTACAATTGCGATCGCAGCCCAAGATGCCAACGCCGCCGAAGCTGGTAGTGAGCCTGGCACTTTCCGCATCTCTCGCACAGGCAGTACCACCAATGCCTTGAGCGTAAATTATACAATTGCCACGGGTGCTGGACAAGCCACAAGCGCAGATTACACACCAACCCTAACAGGCACAGCAACCATCGCTGCCGGACAATCCTTTGCGGATATCACCATTACACCTGTGGATGATCCGACAATTGAAGGAACTGAAACCGTCACTTTGACTCTAAATAGCAGCGCCAACTATACTCTAGGTACTGCTACTGCAACAGTAGCGATCGCGGATAATGACGCAATTCGGATTCACGACATTCAAGGCGTCGGGCATATCTCAGCCTTGAGAGGTCAAGCCGTCAGCAATGTAGCCGGAATTGTCACGGCTACAGCTAGTAATGGTTTCTACTTGCAAGACCCCAACCCAGATAGCGACGTTCGCACATCTGAAGGTATTTTCGTCTTCACCTCAGCAGCACCAACTGTATCCATCGGCGATTCTATATTAGTCAATGGAACAGTCACGGAGTTTCGTCCCGGTAATAATGCAAATAACCTGACGGTAACACAAATTACTAGCCCCACAATTGTCACCGTTTCCACTGGCAATGCTTTGCCAACTGCCACAATTCTGGGTAATGGAGGCAGAGCTATCCCAACTACAGTCATCGATAACGATACTACTGGGAATATCGAAACTGGAACGACCACCTTTGACCCTGCCCAGGATGGCATCGACTTCTACGAAAGTTTAGAAGGAATGCGAGTACAGGTTAATAACCCAGTCTCCACTTCACCCACTGGAAACTTTGGAACATCACAAGAAATTTGGGTACTAGCAGACAACGGAGCAAATGCCACTGGGCGCACAGTTCGCGGTGGTAGCCTAATTAGTGCCTCAGATTTCAATCCTGAGCGGATTCAAATCGATGATCTCAACAATGCCTTAGTGCTACCTGAGATTAATGTTGGTACGCAACTTAGCACTGTTACTGGTGTCGTTAACTACGACTTTAGCAACTATGAAGTTTTAGTATCGGCTGCTCCCACAGTAGTACAGAACAGTACCCTGCAAAAAGAAGTCACTAATTTAACTCCCACCACTGACCAATTGACAGTTGCTACCTTCAACGTCGAAAATCTTGACCCAAGCGATGGGGCAACCAAGTTTAACAACCTTGCCAGCCGCATTGTCAACAATCTGAAATCACCAGATATCATTAGTCTGGAAGAAATTCAGGACAATAATGGGGCAACTAATAATGGTGTAGTTGATGCCAGCACCACCTTCCAAACATTAATTAATGCGATCGCTGCTGCTGGTGGCCCCACATATCAATATCGCCAAATTGACCCAGTAAACGGTACAAATGGCGGTGAACCTGGGGGAAATATCCGAGTGGGCTTCTTGTTTAATCCTGCTCGTGTCAACTTTGTAGATCGCCCCGGTGGTACTTCCACCTCCAGCACCACAGTTACCAACGTCTCTGGTGTTCCTACTCTTTCTGATAGTCCTGGTTTGATTGACCCCACCAACTCAGCCTTTACTAGCAGTCGCAAGCCGTTAGTTGGTGAATTTACTTTCAAGGGTGAAACTGTTTATATAATTGGCAACCACTTCAATTCTAAAGGTGGCGACCAACCATTATTCGGTGTCAACCAACCGCCAACTCTCACCAGCGAAGTGCAGCGTCAGCAACAAGCTACCTTGGTGAAAAACTTTGTCCAAAGTATTTTAGCGATCAACCCTAATGCCAATGTAGTAGTAGCGGGTGACTTGAATGACTTTGAGTTCTCCAACCCAGTCACCACTCTAGAAAGCGCTGGACTGACTTCTTTAATTGAAACTCTGCCTGTAAACGAGCGTTACACCTACAACTTTGAAGGCAATGCCCAAACTCTCGACCACCTTTTAGTTAGTAGCAACTTGCTTGGCAAGCTAGATGCCTATGATGTTGTTCACGTCAACTCAGAGTTTGCCGATCAAGATAGCGATCACGACCCTAGTGTGGCTCGGTTTAATTTAAATGATGCTCCCACTGCTATAGCATTGAGTGCTACAAATATCAATGAAAATGTGGCTGCCAATACTGTAATTGGTACATTTAGTACTACAGACCCAGACATCGGCAACACTTTCACTTACAGCTTAGTTTCTGGAACTGGTGATGCTGATAATGCTGCTTTTGCGATCGCAGACAACACCTTAAAAATCAACGCTTCCCCAGACTTTGAAACCAAATCTGCTTACAGCATTCGGGTACGCAGCACCGATAATGGTGGACTTTCCCTTGACAAGGTGTTAGCTATCCAAGTTAACGATGTCAACGAAGCACCTACAGCCGTAGTTGATCCAATCAACGTTGCCGAAGACGCAACTACACTTAATCTTCGTAGTATCTTACTCAGTAACGATACTGACCCTGATGCTGGAGACACTAAAAACATCATTGCTGTTAACACGACAGGCACAAAAGGGACAGTTTTATTTGACCAAAACACTCAAAACCTGACTTACACAGCTTCCAGTTTTAACTCTCTACCTCAAGGGCAGACTGCAAGTGATAGTTTTAGCTATGCGATCGCAGACAGTCAAGGTTTACAATCTACGGCGATCGTTAACATCAGCGTTACTGGTGTCAACGATGCTCCGACGGTAGTGCAACCCCTTGAAGACAGAATCATCTCCACAAGCAAGCTTTTCTCTTTCAACGTCGGTGACAAATTTACTGACATCGATCAAGGCGACACCCTTAGCTACACTGCTACGGGCTTACCCACTGGATCTGATATCGCTAACACGGGTCTGATATTTGGCAATATTTCCCAAGCTGGCATTTTTGCAGTCACTGTTACTGCTGCTGATGGCAAAGGTGGCAGTGTCAGTGATACCTTTGACCTGACTGTTGCCAATAACAAGGCGACATCCGGCAACGACATTATCTTTATCGACCAACTTGTTGGTGTGAGCGTATTCAATGCTCTAGGTGGCAATGATCGCGTGATCGGCACTGATGCCAATGAAACACTCAGTGGTGCAGCAGGCAATGATTACATTGATGCCAAGGGCGGTAATGACTCCCTCTTGGGTAACGATGGCATTGACACACTTTTAGGTGGAGCAGGTAATGACATCCTCGATGGTGGAGCAGCCGATGACATCCTTCTAGGTGAACTTGGCAATGACACACTTCTCGGTGGAGCAGGCAATGACAACCTCGATGGTGGAGCAGGTAATGATAACCTCAATGGTGGAGCAGGTAATGACACCATTCTAGGTGGACTTGGCAATGACATCCTGGCTGGAGGTGGTGGCAGTGACCACCTGATTGGTTGGGGAGGTGGTACAAACGAAATTGACCAACTCAACGGCGCTCAAAGTTCAGATACTTACATTTTGGGTGATGCTAGTTCAGTTTTCTATGCCAAATCTGGCAATGGTGACTACGCCGATATTGTTAACTTCAAAGCAAGCGATCGGATTCAGCTTAAAGGATCTGTTGACAATTACTTCTTGGGGTCAGCGTCAGTATCTGGATTTAGTAGTTCAGCTGTGGGCATTTTCGCCAATAATGGGGCGCAATTAGAATTAATTGCAGTTGTGGAAAGCGGATTAAACCGCAATTTGGCAACAGATACTCGTTTCGTGTTTGTTTAATGCAGATTCAAGCGATCGCTCTCAAGTTTCCTCAAAGAGCGATCGCTTGGCTTATGCAGAGTAACAGTTTTAAGCAGTCTAATATTCGGAATCTACTTATAAACTATGGTCACTACAAGTACAATTCGCTTTTCCCAGTTTAATGCTTCTCTGAATCGGAACGCTGAAGGTCAGTTAGTAAGCGATCTTTCTACCCCTGATAATGCTCAGGCAAAGGCGGTTGCAGAAATCATTCAGCGTAATAACCCAGATGTGCTGCTAATTAACGAGTTTGACTACTCCCCGGAGGCAGTTCAACTATTCCGGCAAAATTATCTCGCCGTTAGTCAGAATGGTACAACTCCCGTTGACTACCCCTATTTTTACATTGCCCCTTCCAATACGGGTATTGCTTCTGGCTTTGACTTGAACAACAACGGCACAGCAGTCACAACCCCAGGTGCAGCCGGATACGGCGATGATGCCTTGGGATTTGGGAGTTTTCCTGGTCAATTCGGGATGTTGCTGCTATCCAAATATCCCATTGACACTGCCAACATCCGCACCTTCCAAAACTTCCTCTGGAAGGATATGCCCAATGCCTTGCTTCCAGATGATCCTGCAACACCACAGCCAAATGATTGGTATTCTCCAGAGGAACTGGCAGTTTTCCGCCTTTCCTCTAAGAGTCATTGGGATGTACCCATCCAGGTAAATGGTGAGACAATTCATGTCCTCGCTAGCCACCCCACACCCCCAACTTTTGATGGTGTGGAAGATCGCAACGGTAAGCGCAACCACGATGAAATCCGCTTTTGGGCAGACTATATTACTCCTGATAAAAGTAATTACATCTACGATGATCAAGGGAAAACAGGCGGGATTGCTACTGGGTCAAGCTTTGTGATTGTGGGTGATCAGAATGCTGATCCGTTAGATGGTGATAGTTTTGACAACGCGATTCGCCAACTGTTGCAAAATCCTAATATCAATACCAATGTCATTCCTACCAGTTTGGGTGGCCCCCAACAAGCAACTTTGCAGGGTGGTGCAAACGCTAGCCAAAACGGTAATCCTAGCTTTGACACCGCAGACTTTGCTGATACGGCTCCCGGAAATCTGCGGACTGACTATGTGCTACCCTCTGCTGACTTGACAATTGCCAACTCAGGAGTATTTTGGCCTCTAAATACCGATTCGACTTTTCCTTTGGTAGGTACTTTTCCCTTCCCCAGTTCTGACCATCGCTTGGTGTTTGCAGATGTGCAAGTTGGTGCAACTGAAGCGGGTAAAACCATTCCCGATGTAGGGTTTGTGGGGCAGACTACTTTCGTTACTGGCTTTACTCCTGCTGGTGTGGCGGGAACTGTGAATGGTGTACAGACTCCAGTGGGTGGACTATCAGGTGTAACTTACGATGCAGTTAACAACCGCTATTATGCAATCTCAGATGCTCGCTCTGATACCAATGGTTTAGCTCGATTCTACACTTTCACTGCTGCCGATTCCGGGGTGACTTTTACCAATGTCACACCACTGAAAGATACCAACGGCAACTTTTTTGCAACCAACAGCCTCGACCCAGAAGGTATTGCTTTAACTAATAATGGGACTGTTTTCATTTCTTCCGAGGGCGAAGTTAATCCTGCTGCTGGTCGTGTTACCAATCCCTTTATTAAAGAGTTTTCGCTGACCACAGGGCAAGAAGTGCGATCGCTACTTGTCCCCACTAAATTCCTACCAGTAGTTCAAGATACCAACAGCAATGGTATTGTAGATGCAGGTGACACGCAGACATCAGGTGTTTACAATAACTTAGCCTTTGAAAGCCTTACCATTACACCTGACCAGAAAACCTTATTCAGCGCCACCGAAAATGCACTATTCCAAGATGGATTAAGGGCTTCGCTTACCAGTGGCAGTCCATCCCGAATTCTGCAATACAATCTGGTTAGTGGACAACCAGAAAAAGAATACCTATACATCACCGATGCAATACCCGAATCTCCCAACCCCAGCACAGGCTTCGCTGACAATGGTTTAGTAGATTTACTAGCGATCGATAATCGTGGCACATTACTGGCGTTAGAGCGTTCCTTTGCACAAGGTGTAGGCAACACCATCAAAATTTACGAAGTTTCTTTGCAAGGATCAACAGATATTAGCTTCTACGATTCTCTGAATAATTTGAGTACTGAACAAATAGCTACTATCCAACCTGCTCAAAAACGTCTGCTGTTGAATTTAACCGATTTAAATCTACCTACTGATGCAAATCACCCGATTACAGGACTGGATAATATCGAAGGTCTTGCCTTTGGCCCCAAACTAGCAGATGGTAGCCAATCGATTGTGCTGGTAAGTGATAACAACTTCAACCAAAGCCAATTTACCCAAATCCTCACTTTGAATGCAGACTTAGTTCCAACTGCTGCACCCAGATTAGAAACCCGTCCCGATTTGTTGGACGATGAAACACTTCCAGTAGACCAACGTGCTGATGCTGATGATCCTGCTATTTATGTTAATGCCACAAACTCTGCCGATAGCCTAGTACTCACCTCAGTCAAAAATGGCGGACTGCGGGTTTATGACTTGTCTGGTAATTTGTTAGAGACAGTTAATCCCGGTGGCATTCGCTACAACAACATTGATCTGCAATACGGTTTTAAATTAGGCAATCAATCGGTTGATATTGCTGTAGCTAGCGATCGCAATAACGACAAACTAGCAATCTTCAAAATTAACCCCAACCCTTCCACTCCCGGACAATACCTGGAAAATATCACCGATAGCAATATTGGTACTATCTTCCAAGCAGCACCTTTTGAAGAACCTTATTCCTCATCTTCTCGGAGTGCTTACGGACTTACCTTGTACCATAGCCCTGTAACTAATGATTACTATGTCTTTACCAGTCGGCGAGAAACTGGAGACATAGCTCAGTTTAAACTGATTGACAAAGGTAATGGCCAAATTGGGGCTGAACGGGTGCGGGAATTCACTGTACCGACAATTCAGGGACGCGATCCTCAAACAGAGGGTATGGTGGTAGACCAAGAAACCGGCTTCCTCTACATCGGTCAAGAAAATGTCGGTATCTGGAAGTTTCAAGCAGAACCAAACGGTGGCACAACTGGCAAGCTAATTGATCAAGTCAGAGATTTGGGTGGTGATTACCTCACCGATGACGTAGAAGGACTGACTATTTATTACGGCAAAAATGGTACAGGCTACTTGCTAGCATCCAGCCAAGGCGACAACACCTTTGTTGCCTACACTCGTGAAGGTAACAACGAATACGTAGGTAACTTTGCCGTTGGTAACAATGGGCCAATTGACAGCGTACAAGAGTCAGATGGTGCAGATGTCATTAACCTGCCACTGGGGCCTAACTTTCCATTTGGTTTATTTGTCACTCAAGATGGTTCTAATGAACCTGCAACAATAGTTAGTGATGAAGGTGAAGAGGAAAATATCAGTTCTAACTTCAAGCTGGTACCTTGGGAAAATATAGCCAATGCCTTCCCCAATTCTCTAAATATTGACACCACTAGTTACGATCCCCGCAATCCTGTTGCTCAACCCAAGCTGACTATCTATGAATTTGAAAACCTACCCAAGTTAGGCACAACCTCTGAAAATCAAGATATTTTCTTGGGTGGTTTCTCTGGGTTATATTTCCAAGGGTTTGCAGCAAATGGCAACCTAAAATTTGTCACCAACACAGACCGTGGCCCCAATGGAGAACCTGATGGTGTTAACAGACCATTTTTATTACCCGACTTCCAACCAGAAATAGTTAGCTTTGAACTTAACCGCACCACAGGTGAAATCAGCATTACCAATAGAACCGGACTATTCCGCCAAGATGGGACGACCCCATTAACGGGATTGCCTAACTTGCAAGCTGTAGGAAACGGTTTAGCCTACACAGATGAAATTGCCGTTGACTTAGACAACAATGTTCTAGCTAACGATCCTTTGAGTGCTGACTTAGAGGGAATTGTAATTGCGGAAAATGGTGACTACTGGTTGGTGGATGAGTACCGTCCCGCGATTTACCACTTTGATGTTAATGGTAAACTACTTGACCGCTTTATCCCTCAAGGAACTGCCACTGCACCCAACCCAGATCAACCATCTGGAACTTTTGGGACTGAGGTATTGCCAGCAGTTTATGCCCAACGCCGCAATAACCGAGGATTTGAAGCTGTAGCGTTGGAAGGTAATAAATTATATGCCTTTATTCAGAGTCCAATTGATAATCCTGATGTTGCCAATGATGCGACCTCCAAAGCTTCTCTCAATCTGCGAATTCTAGAGTTTGATATTGTCACCAAGCAGGTAACAGGAGAATATTTATATCGCTTAGAAGGTTTACCAGCAACCGATAAGATTGGCGATGCAGTTTCTTTGGGTAACGGCAAATTTGCAGTAGTTGAGCGAGATGATAATGCTACATCTGCTGGCAATAAATTAATTTACAAAATTGATTTAGCTGGCGCGACCAACATCAACAACCCTGCTAACTTTACCTTACCAGTTGGTAAAACTATTGAACAACTTACCTCTGCGGAGTTAGCTACTGCCAATATTACCCCTGTCACCAAGAGCCTAATCGCTAATGCTGCTCAGTTGGGTTACACCGGGGTGGAAAAATTAGAAGGTCTAGCATTGGTATCACCTAACACCCTAGCCTTGATTAACGACAACGACTTCAACATTACAGGTAATACGCCTGCTGAAAAACTCGGCATTCTCGAATTACCCAATAATCTGACAGTTATAGAACCTACTTTCCCCAATGGTTTTGGTTCTAGCAACAGCGATACTGTCAATCTTGAGCCAGGACAATTCTTTAGTGCAGGTGATGGAGCAGACTTTGTAGAAGGTACTCAAGATAACACAATCGAAGCTGGAAATGGTGATGACACTGTGTTTGCAGGCAGTGACTCTTCAGTTTCCGGGAATGACGGTGATGATCAGATATTTATTGGTCAAAACGGCCCAGTTCAAAATACCAGTGCTGATGGTGGCAATGGTGATGATGTTATTACCGTAATAGAAGCCAGTGGTAGTAATAATTTGTTTGGGGCGGAAGGTAATGATAGTCTCACAGTAATTGAAGGTTCTCGCCAATCATTATTCGGTGGCTCAGGTAACGACACTCTCACGAGTAACGGTAGCAATAACCGTCTCTACGGTGGTTCCGGTGATGACAAACTCTTCTCAAATGTCAATGATTCGCTATTTGGTGGCGATCGCGATGATGTACTATTTGCTGGTCAAGGGGGTGGTAATCGCCTCAGTGGTGGTACTGGTGCTGACCAATTCTGGATTACTAACGCCAGTCTGCCAACTAGCAAGAACATTGTGACTGATTTTGCGATCGGCATTGATAAAATTGGGCTTGGCGGTATTGGTGTTACTCAGTTTAGTGCCCTGACACTATTACAACAGGGTAGTGACACCTTAGTGAAAACCGGAAATACAGAGTTGGCTTCATTGTTGGGAATTACATCAACTAGCCTCACAGTAAATGACTTCGTTTTCTCTGCCAGTATTGTGGCTTAATTTGTTCACCTAGCGTTATTGTTACAGCTTCATTACACAACCAAAGTGAATGAAGCTGTACTCAATTATTATTGCAAAAGCATCTAAAGATAAGGGTTATAAAGAAATTATTATCTGACGAAAGTGACAAATGATGAATCATGTCAGTGTATAAAAAATAATTTTTCACATCATTAAAAATACGCAGAAAATTGTTAGTCGCATATTAGGTACAAGATTGCAATATAAGATTTCTTAACCAGCCCACAATTTTTTCACAACTTTCACTATGTATGTTAACTAATATGCAATTGCATTGTTAATTTTGATACTTAAATGCTCTGGTGATATGTCAATTGTAGTGGTGGTTGATATTTAATAGTTCAGACTCAACAAGCTGACAAGTCAATTACATATTTGCAGCCTAAAACTATTAGTTTTTCCTCACCATATTACTTTTTTGATACCACTGGAGCGAAGACCATTTCAACAATTAAACACAGGGAGATTCTCTTTCATGGCTAAGAACGTCATCATAATGATTGGGGATGGTATGGGCTGGGAAATGGCTCGTGCTGCGTCCATCTACAAAGAGATTCAAAATGGTAAGACAGGTGCTAATCTAAGTGATTTTTATACCCAAGGCAAGGGTCAAGGACTCAACTTTCAAACACTCCAAGGCTACGGTTTAGCAACCACCTACGGGACAACGATCGCTGGTAGTAATGGAGTTTTTAGCACTAGTAATTCAGCTCTTGACGATACCAATCCCATTACCGGAGAGAGCCAGCTTCGTCCTGGTTTCACCTTTGATCCAACTTTTAACCCAGGTAATACCCCAGCCGGTGGTGCAAAAGTCAGTGATGGTGCTGTTGGGAACCTAGTAGGTTATGACCCTATTAGAGGTGGCGCTAACCCTTGGACTCCGGGTAATGACCCTGAATATATTAAGTACAGCTATCCTGACTCGGCAAACACCGCTACAACTCTGTACACTGGGGTCAAGAGCTACAACAGCGCTATTGGCGTTGATATTTTTGAGAATCCTCTAGAAACAATTCTCAAAACGGCGAACCAAGTTGGTAAATCTACTGGTTTGGTGACTTCAGTTCCTATTGACCATGCAACACCTGGTGCTGCTGCTGCCAACGTTAACCGTCGCAATAAGTATGATGGTGACTATCCGGCATTAGACAACATTCTGCAACAAGAACTCCGTGTCTATCAACCGACGGTATTACTTGGTGGCGGACACCCACTCTCTGCTCCTGGAGACTTACTACCATCGGAGGTTGAGCCGAATACAAGCAATGAATATATTAGCCAATCTACCTACACAGAACTTAGCACTAAACCAACAAACAACCTCTACGATTACACCTTTTTAGAGCGGGGTGAGAATGCTGCCCAGAAACTAGCTGAAACTGCGGCGACAATCGATCCAGAAAAAGGCGATCGCCTTTTCGGTCTATACGGTGCGCGTGGTCAAAATGGTAACTTGCCTGTAAGTTCTGCCAACGGCGACTACAGCACTACTGGTTTAGATATGTTCAGCGTTTTCGCTAACCAAGGTGATAACGCCAAAGTGGATACTACACGTCCACTACTACCTGGAGAGACGGATGCATCTTTCATTGCCAAAGAGGTTAACGAAAATCCAACCCTCAATGACTTGACAAATGCTGCATTGGACGTATTGGGTAAAGACCCCGATGGTTTCTGGTTAATGGTTGAAGGTGGCGATATCGATTGGTCTGCCCATGATAACAACATAGACAACTTGATCGGCACCACTTTGGACTTCGATAAGGCAGTTGGATCAACGATTGACTGGATTAACAACAATGGTGGTTGGGATGAAAACCTACTAATCGTTACTGCTGACCACGATCACTACCTGACTCTCGACGGTAATTTTCCAACTTTAGTACAAAATCAAGGTGCTGAAGCATTAACCAATTTAGATACTCCAGCAGAAGTTGGACATTACTGGGGGTCAGATCCTAACGTCAAGTATGGTTGGGGAACTCACACCAACCGTCCCGTACCTGTTTACTACCAAGGTGCTGGTTCTGAAGTTCTAAATAGCTTGGTGGGTAAAGGTTATAACGCCTACGGTTCTGAGATTCCGGGAATTGCGGGTTTAAATGATCAAACCCACATCTACCAAACGATGTTTGCTTCAATAAAGCCAAAAGTTGAGTTAGTAGGTTTTGCTTCTTTACCTGCTGATACCTATAGTGATGGGCCGGCTTCTGGTGCAGAAATTTCAGCCAATGGCAGAACCGGGCCTTTCCCTGGACAGCCAATTCAGGGTTTTAGCGGTGTTCAGTTTGCTAACAGCAACTCTTTGTACTTCCTGTCAGATAATGGTTATGGTAGCAAAGATAATAGCGAAGACTTTCTGTTACGAATTAATCGTGTAGACCCGAATTTTAAGGGAACAGAAAATGGCGATGGCACTGTTAAAGTTTTAGACTACATTCAACTGTCTGACCCTAACAACAAGGTTCCTTTCCAAATTGTGAATGAAGGAACTACTGGAAGATTACTGACTGGTGCAGACTTTGATGTAGAATCGTTCGTCTTTGATAAAGACGGCACAATCTGGGTTGGAGAAGAGTTTGGCCCTTACCTATTGCATTTTGATGCTAGTGGTAAGTTGTTGGAAGCTCCCATTGCTACACCTGACCAATTCAAAACTTTAGATGGAGAAGCACCTAAAGTTATTGGACACAGAGGCGCTAGTGGCGATCTTCCAGAACATACCTTAGAGGCATACAGACGAGCAATTGAAGATGGTGCTGACTTTATTGAGCCAGACTTAGTAGTTACAAAAGATGGCGTGTTAATTGCTCGCCATGAACCTGCTTTAGCAATTTTGAACGCTGATGGTACTGTCAATCTGAGCAATACAACCACAGACGTTTACGATATTACCAAGTATCCACAGTTCGCCGATCGCAAGAAAACAGTCAGTCTAGATGGAACAGAAATCACAGGTTGGTTTGCTGAAGACTTTACTTTAGAAGAAATCAAGACTTTAGGTGCGATACAACGTTTACCTTTCCGCGACCAATCCTTCAATGGTCAATTTGAAATTCCCACCCTTTCCGAAATCATCGACTTGGTTAAGGAAGTAGAAGCCGAGACAGGTAAAAAAATTGGCATCTATCCTGAAACTAAGCATCCCACCTATTTTGCCGAAGAAGCTACTTATGTAGGCACTACGGAGAAAATTAACCGAAACATCAGTGAAATCCTCATCGATACACTCAAGGCTGAGAACTTCACCGATCCCAGTCGGATTTTCATCCAATCCTTTGAAGTCGGTAATCTCAAGGATCTCCACGATCGCATTATGCCTAATGCAGGTGTAGATATTCCCCTGGTTCAACTTCTAGATGCAGCAGGCATTGAGTTAGATGGTACGCTCATCGAAAGTCGTCCTTATGATTTGAGAGTCAGTGACGACCTTCGCACTTATGGCGATTTACGAACTCCAGAAGGTTTGGCTGAAATCGCTACCTATGCTGATGGCATTGGCCCTTGGAAGCGAATGATTGTTAGTGTCAAAGGTACTGATGCTAATAACGATGGTTTGGCAGATGATGTCAACAACGACGGCACAGTCAATGATGCTGACAGAACGCTGGTATCTCCCACTAGCTTAGTTCAAGATGCTCATAATGCAGGTTTACAGGTTCATCCCTATACCTTCCGGGACGAAGACCAGTACTTAGCAGCAGATTACAAAGGCAATCCAGAACTAGAATTTCAGCAGTTCTTTCAATTAGGCGTAGATGCACTATTTACAGACTTCCCAGAGACAGGGGATAAAGTCCGAGATTTCTTGAGCGATCCTCAGAATAACTTAGTGCGATCGCCACAAAACCCCGATGTGCTTTCAGGAGATGCCTTTGCTAACTTGGGTGGCTCCAAAGGTTTTGAAGGTGGAGCAATTAACGCCAGCAAAACCAAGCTCTATATGCTGCTAGAGGGTACAGTTCAAGGCGATACTCCTGGTGCGTTGCGGATTAACGAATTTGACCTCGCCAGCCACAAGTACACTGACAAAAAGCTGTACTACAGATTGGATAATGCTGCAAATGCGATCGGGGATTTAGCAGTCATTAACGATAATGAGTATCTAGTCATTGAGCGGGATGGTGGTCAAGGAGCCTCAGCTAAATTCAAGCGGATCTACAAAATAGACTTGTCTAAAGCAGATTCCAATGGTTATGTAGCCAAAGAAGAAGTTGCAGACTTGTTAAACATCCAAGACCCCAACGACCTGAATGGAGATGGCAAAACCACCTTTGACTTCCCATTTGTCACAATTGAAAATGTTTTAGTTGTTGACAAAAATACCATTTTGGTTGCTAATGACAACAATTATCCCTTCTCTACAGGTCGTCCTGGAAATGATCCTGAAAATCCAGTCATAGACAACAATGAAATTTTACTGCTGAAGTTGGAGAAGCCCCTTAATCTTGCTCCTGGCTTAGGTCAACCTCAAGCAGAAGAGATTAATTTTGGCTCTACTACCAGTGATGATGTTACTGTTGAACCAAACCAAACC
>NNBV01000257.1_pt1 | contig 23643 bp, 25 predicted proteins | sample 1173771 | NCBI WGS metagenome assembly NNBV01 (sample SAMN07173938, study PRJNA388173) | plant metagenome | isolation source: symbiotic tissue sample KVS11 | place: Norway: Troms, Kvaloya island | reverse complement strand
CCACTGGCCATGAAATTTAGTGGCAATTTGGATACCAGAGACGGGAATGGCAATATGCACCCGATTCAAACCACAGGCGATGGAAGCCTTGATATCTGAGATGACAGCACGGTTCCAGCCCAAGAGTTTTGCTTGTAAACCCAAGTCAGAAATTGCAGCGATCGCACGGGTTTCTTCGTCACCCATTGCCGGTATACCCACTTCTAATTCCGGGATACCAATGGCATCGAGAAATTTAGCGATCGCAACTTTTTCTTCTAGGGTAAAAGCAACACCTGCTGCTTGTTCACCATCACGTAGTGTAGTGTCATTAATTATGATTTGATTCATTGCAAATATCCCTCTCTTGGAAGTATTCTTAATATCCTTTCTCTCTACAATCCCTAGTGATGGTAAATGCTAAAAATATCACAATTCATAATGTAGGATACATGATCCTTAATTATTGCCCCATTATTAGCATCACATCTGTATGACAGGGAACTAAATCAATGTATAATTTACTAATCGTTTTTACCGATGTCAGTTGAAATATCTTCGAGTAGCAATGAGCTAATATAACTATTAGCAAATCCGGAACAAAGTAATACACAAAATCCAGCAATTAAGGATGTAATCATCTTCGTAACCTCATCTTTTCTAGTGCATTTGGGTGTAATTTAGGCAGATAATGCTACTTAAAGCTAAGGGGTAAAAACTAGCTAACTGTGGTCTGCTAGCCAATCAAATATCTTTCCTAGCTGCTCCAAATCAACGAAACCATACTGCCAGAGGAGCATCGGTAGCGGGCCATTTTCTAATTCACGGTGTCGCAGAGCTACAGCAATATCAGCATTTGAAAGTTCAAGTTCATTGTGCAAAAAATTGAGTAGTTTTATATCTCTGTTCCGAGTCGCCATAATTGATTGAACTTTCAATTTCTTAATTTGGGAAAAAATTAAAAATCAGAATTTCTAATTTTTAACTGTTGCTATATGTCAGGGGAATTTCAGATTTAGTAGACTACATAAAATCTAAATCCCATCTAATCCATCTCAGTCTGCAACAAATTCTGCTAGCGGACAGTAGCTTCAAACTCTAAACCTATTTGAGCTTTGTGCATCTATGGACAAAAAGGATAAAGTCCAGTACTTGCGTCATGAATTCAAGATTAATTATCTCTGAATTAGGTCTTTTTGAAATAATCATGACTTATCACTGTAACGCCAGCAACGCTCTAGCCATTCTAATAATTCGTGACGAGAAGCAAGAAGTTGCATAACTGTACTGCGAATTAGAATTACTTCGAGCAAATTGTTCACTTGCACCCGTAAAGAACCATCAGGAGGACAAGAGCAATTAATTTTTAACTCTTGCAATCGGTGATAGATTCGCCAGCGATCGCTCAAAGGAATCTGCAAAATGTGATTTGTCATTAGTCATTTGTCCTTTGTCATTTGTCAGTTGTCCTTTGTCCGTTGTCATTTGCTAATGACCAATGACCAATGACTAATGACTCTTGACTTGTAAAGTTTGCAGTTGTTTTTCAAGTTCTTCGATGCGCGAGAGCAAAGAACGAATCACGGTTGCTTCCACATCGGGTAGCTTTCCATGTTCTAAGGGAGAAAGGCTGACGCCGCTTTCGTTGCGAGAGATAATTCGACCGGGAATGCCCACAACTGTGGAGTCGCTGGGGACATTCTGCAAGACAACGGAACCAGCGCCAATACGGACGCGATCGCCAATTTGCAGATTACCCAAAACTTTCGCACCCGCCCCAATCACTGCATTTTTGCCGACTGTGGGATGACGCTTACCAGTTTCTTTACCAGTTCCGCCAAGGGTGACGCCCTGATAAATCAGTGTATAGTCGCCGACGATCGCAGTTTCGCCAATGACTACACCCATTCCGTGGTCGATAAACACGCCTTGACCAATCTCTGCACCTGGGTGAATTTCAATTCCCGTCAAAAATCGCCCCAAATGAGAAATTAAACGGGGGATAAAACCGACTCCTCGACCATGTAACCAGTGAGCAAGACGATGCAAACATAGCGCGTGCAATCCAGGGTAGCAAAACACCACTTCTAGCCAATTCCGTGCGGCTGGATCGCGCTCAAAAATAATGCGAAAATCACTCAATAATGGCTCAAAAAAAACGCCAGAGAGGAGATTTTTCAGCATGGATGTATGGGCAGAATCCTGCGTTTTGGTACTTTGGGGATTGCTAATACTGTCTAAAGACTGTTGCATCGGTAATGTCTATCTGGTAGAAAAGTCATCTGCTATTTTTATGCTTATATCAGGTGACATCCAACTCGATACAAAACTCAATGCTGATTGGATTTATTGGATTGATTAAGGTTGTACTCAAACGCTAAAACCCCGACTCAAGATAAACTTAAAATTTCTCTTGGGGTAGGGGCACTAGTGTTTAATGATGGGGGTACTAGTATTTTTGGGGCAGGGTTTAAGAATTTATGTTCACGCTACAAGAAACTTTACCCGTAAGCTTTTGCTAAGATTTTATCAAGATATTTTGCAATATATTAAGCTGTACTCAGATGCACTCAAATAAGAGTTAGATGAGACTACAAATCAATATTCTGTATCTCCTATTACTATTAGTATCTTATTATTTGAATAGGCGAAAGATAGGTTTCTTTATTTTCTTTTAGGATTTGCTGTCTGTACGTATGTATACGTTTCAAAATATAGTTATCGCTCATAGTGAATATCTTATTATATAGATGTGTTGAAGGAAAGCATTTCAATGAGTGCAAATATAGGAATCCGATTTGATTACTGAATCACTCAAGTAAAACAACAGGGTTTTTCCTTGTGCAGCAAATTATAGAATGGACAAATGTACCTACCAAATTAGCGAAGTGTGCCAAATCCTTTCTGAGGACAATCCGAAACTGAGGACTAAGAACTAACTTTGGCTACTTTTAGTATTTCTTCAATTGTTCTAAATAAACAGCAACCTACATCATAATGCTGTTACATCTTTGTTAAGAATAGTTACAGCTTCTTAACACAAGGGCATATTTCTTATGGCAGTTGGAATTAATAAGAATGCACCACATCAAGTTGTAATCGTTGGTGGCGGTTTTGGTGGACTGTATGCAGCAAAGGGTCTGAATGCAGCGAATGTAAATGTTACTCTCATTGATAAACGCAACTTTCACCTATTTCAGCCGCTTTTATATCAAGTTGCCACAGGTACGCTATCACCTTCTGATATCTCTGCACCATTGCGGTCTGTATTCAGCAAAAGCAAGAATACAAAGGTGTTGTTGGGAGAAGTAAGTGAGATTGATCCAAAAGCACAACAAGTTATTTTGGGTGATGAAATAGTACCTTATGATACTTTAATTGTTGCCACAGGTGCTAACCATTCCTATTTTGGTAAGGATCATTGGGAAGAAGTTGCTCCTGGCTTGAAGACTGTAGAAGATGCGATAGAAATGCGTCGCCGGATATTTGGCGCATTTGAAGCAGCAGAAAAAGAAACTGATCCCGAAAAACGCCGTGCTTGGTTGAGTTTTGTGATTGTAGGGGGTGGCCCGACTGGTGTAGAATTAGCGGGTGCGATCGCAGAATTGGCATACAAAACTCTCAAAGAAGATTTCCGCAGCATCGACACCTCAGAAACGAAAATTTTGCTATTACAAGGGGGCCCTCGTATCCTCCCACACATGGCGCCAGAGTTATCGGCATCAGCAGCAGTATCTTTGCAAAAGTTAGGTATAGAACTCCACACTCACACCAGGGTGACAAATATTGAAGGTGATATTGTTACTTTCAAGCAAGACAATGAATTTACAGAAATTGCCTCAAAAACTATATTGTGGGCAGCAGGTGTTCAAGGTTCCCCAATGGGGAAAGTCTTAGCAGAAACTACAGGTGTAGAGCGCGATTACTCTGGGCGTGTAATTGTAGAACCTGACTTGTCTATCGAGGGTTATGACAACATTTTCGTAATTGGAGATTTAGCCAACTTCTCCCATCAAGATGCTAAACCTTTACCTGGTGTTGCACCCGTAGCGAAACAACAAGGAGAGTATGTAGGTAAACTAATTCAACGACGGCTTCAAGGTAAGACTTTGCCACAATTTCATTACAACGATGTGGGTAGTTTGGCGATGATTGGGCAAAATTTAGCTGTTGTAGATTTAGGCATAATCAAACTCACAGGTTTCCTTGCTTGGGCGTTTTGGCTATTAGTTCACATCTACTTCTTAATCGAGTTTGACACCAAATTACTAGTAGTATTTCAGTGGGCGTGGAATTATATCACTCGCAATCGTCGCTCTAGATTGATTACAGGTCGAGAAGCTTTTGTAGAACCAAAAACTGTTAACGATAGCGTGCAAGAGCCTTCTGTGACATCTCTGTAACTTCAGGTATCACAAGTTAACGTGTATAGAGGCAAATCTTGGGTGAAGATTAGCTGTTCCAGGAAAAGAATATGGGGATAAAATACCGCCCTCAGCAATTTTGGCAATTTGGCATTTCATGACTTCGAGTTGCAGTTTTAATGGAGATATCAACACAAAGGGACAGTAAAGAAGTTGTACGAGGGATAAGGTAAGACTTTCCGCTTCTGATGTCCCAGCTATGCCAGTTGTCAAATGAGTGCTGTAGAATAGCTCTACATAATTGATACAGCGCTCAACAGAGTTCAGTTCCCGCTCTGCAACTGGCTAGAAATCAACAAAACCAAATATAGCCGAGATAGTAAAACCCTTGTCATTGGTAGTCTTGACAGTTTCAACCGAAGCTATAGACCCTTTAACTGGGGAAATAACACCTCTATTTCATCCACGTACACAGAAATGGTCAGACCATTTTAATTGGAGTTCTGATGGAACAAGAGTTGAAGGTTTAACTACTATTGGCAGGGCTACAATTGTTTGCTTGCGAATGAATAATCCAGTTATAGTTGTTGCTCGACGACGTTGGACAATTAGTGGTTGGCATCCTCCTAATGATTGATTTCAAAAGTTATATGATAGAAACAAGTCACTAATTAGGTTTAATTTACAGCAGATTGCAAGTTGGTGAGGTACAGATAATCGTAGGGGCACAATATGTTGTGCCCCTACCCGTGTACTCCTGTCAATGGAGTTCAGAGGTGGATTCATCCAGTTCAAAGACTCGTTAACGGAGATAAAAGGTGGATTCATCCAGTTCAAAGACTCATTAACGGAGATAAAAGGTGGATTCATCCAGTTCAAAGACTCATTAACGGAGATAAAAGGTGGATTCATCCAGTTCAAAGACTCATTAACGGAGATAAAAGGTGGATTCATCCAGTTCAAAGACTCATTAACGGAGATAAAAGGTGGATTCATCCAGTTCAAAGACTCATTAACGGAGATAAAAGGTGGATAAACAGAATAGGGGCGTACAAATGTACGCCCCTACAGTTTGTGAATGAGTATTAAATTATCAAGAGACGGGAGTTTTTGCAGATTTACCTTTACCAATAGCCTTAAAGCGTTCACCCAACTGTTCAGCAACAGTTTTTAAGCCTGGAGTCTTTTTTGATGCAGTCTTCACGTAATCATAAACAGTCAAACTGCTAGTCATCGCTTCGCTGCCGACAGCCATTAGGGTATCATCTACCTGTTCGGTGAGTTGCTGCATTGAGGTTAAAAGTTCTGTAAGCACAGTGGCTAATTGATAATCTTGAACCAGTTCCTCAACATCAAAAGTGGCTGGAAGAATTTCGCGGTTAGACTGAGCAGCAGTGACGCTATTGTTTACAAAGGCTAGGCTTTTATCGCCCATTTTTACTAACTTACGCCGTTCTTCAGTGCTGAGAGTAATCAGAAAGGGCATCTTTCTTTGGACTGTCTGTAGCGCGGCTTTAATTTCTTGGATATCTTGTGGCGAAAGGGCAGCTGCAATATTTTGATAGGCCATTATATATTTACCTTGGGAGTTCTAATGGTGAGGTAGCAATAGTTGCTAAGTATAGAATTCCCATTGGTGGATGCGATCGCACATCATAACCTATTTATTTACTGCATATAAACAATACTCGCATAGATGGGCGGCGCGATCGCTAACTAAACGCCGCAGTTCTGCATTAATATATAGACGAGACATTTTGAATACTTACTTAGGGTTAACATACTGAGTAGCTCTTGCTTTTGCCAACCTCATAATATGCTCTAGCGTGAGGAAATGATCTAACTCTCGCTGGTCATTTCCTGTAAGACCTTCAGTTTTTGCGCGGTAAACGAGATCCTCTAAACGGTCTTTGGCTGTATCCGAGAGTTTGAAATCGATAACGCTTTGGGGAGTGGTTCCAGCAGCAATAAACTCTATAATTTCATCGTAGACTTTGGCTGTATTTACAGATGTAGTCATGAGATTACCTATTTTTATTTAATTTTACTAATTTAGATGGGATAACCAGAAAGCCCTCATGTAGAGACGCGATTTATCGCGTCTGATAAACTGGTACGTTAGACGCGATAAATCGCCGTCTCTACAAGAATATTCTCGTCAATTATTGCTTAATTGTGCCAACTTCTTCTGAGCAAATTCCCGTACTTGCTCATCTGGATCATTCTCTGCGCGATCGCGCAACAGTGTTAAAGTCTGGGGATGCTGAGGAAATTGCTTGATAATTATCTCCAGTGCAATGCACCGAGGGTTGGTTTCATCCTCTTCCTCGCGCTCAAAGGAATCATCAACAGCGCAGTTGTGGTAGATGTCAAACAACTCAGGCTGATATTTAAAGTATTTAGCTAATTGTTGGACTGCTGTAACTCGCACATCGTTATCATCATCCTGGGTAGCGCGTTCTTTGAGGATGGATTTGGTGTCGGGGTCATCTTTAAAGTTTCTCGCTAATTCTTGGACTGCTACAAGTCGCACATCGTTGTCATCATCCTGGGTAGCGTGTTCTTTGAGAATGGATTTAGTGTCGGGGTCATCTTTGAAGTTCTTTACCAATTCTCTGATTGCTGCACGTCGCACAACCCAGTGATCATCTTGGGTAGCGCGTTCTTTGAGAATGGATTTGGTGTCGGGGTCATCTTTGAAGTTCTTCGCTAATTCTTGGACTGCTGTACCTCTCACATACTGATAATCATCCTGGGTAGCGCGTTCTTTGAGGATGGATTTGGTGTCGGGGTCATCTTTGAAGTTCTTCGCTAATTCTTGGACTGCTGTACCTCGCACATACTCATGATCATCGTGCGTAGCGCATTCTTTGAGCCAGGTTTTAGTGTCGGGGTCATCTTTAAAATTCTTTGCTAATTCTTGGACTGCTACACCTTGCACAAAGTAGTTATCATCCTTGGTAGCGCGTTCTTTGAGCCAGGTTTTGGTGTCGGAGTCATCTTTAAAGTTCTTTGCTAATTCTTCGACTGCTACACCTCGCACATCTTCGTGATCATCTTGGGTAGCGAGTTCTTTGAGGATTGATTTGGTGTCAGGGTCATCTTTGAAGTTCTTCGCTAATTCTTGGACTGCTGTACCTCTCACATACTGATAATCATCCTGGGTAGCGCGTTCTTTGAGGATGGATTTGGTGTCGGGGTCATCTTTGAAGTTCTTCGCTAATTCTTGGACTGCTACACCTCGCACATCTTCGTGATCATCTTGGGTAGCGAGTTCTTTGAGGATTGATTTGGTGTCAGGGTCATCTTTGAAGTTCTTCGCTAATTCTCCGACTGTTGCACGTCGCACAACCCAGTGATCATCCTGGGTAGCGAGTTCTTTGAGGATTGATTTGGTGTCAGGGTTATCTTTGAAGTTCTCCGCTAATTCTATGACTGCTGCAAGTCGAACATCTTTGTGATAATCCTGGGTAGCGCGTTCTTTGAGCCAAGTTTTGGTGTTGGGGTCATCTTTGAAGTTCTCCGCTAATTCTATGACTGCTGCAAGTCGCACATCTTCGCGATCATCCTGGTTAGCGAGTTCTTTGAGCCAGGTTTTGGTGTCGAAAGATTCTTGCCAGGTCATTGCAATTGCTGTGATTGCTTGAGTGTGAATTTCCTGAACTAGCTTAGTTTCTTCTCCATATATCCGGGGGTCGTAATAGTACCAAAGGTCATAAGTAGTTAAATCTTTGAGCTTGTCAAGTAATTTCTTAGCCGTTGACTCAATTACCCGGCGGTTTCTCACCTCTACAAGACACTTAGCCGCTAAAAAGAGATTGACAAACTTTTCTTCTTCACCATCTTGCACCATTAAATACTCAAGAATTTCATCAACAAACTTAACATCAATCCTTCCTGCAATTAGCAGCAAAACTTCATGCCAACTTTCGTCCTGCCAGTGTTTGCCAAAAACTTCATTCTTAAGTTGCTCAATAGTCAGCGTTTGCGTTTCTTTAAACTGCCAGAGAAACTCACAAGCACAGAAATATTCTAAAAATGTCTGATGCACAAATGCGTAATAATCCGCACCCAGGAAACATAACATAAAGTTGCGAGTCCGCAGTTGATTAATCATCACCCGTGCAGCTTCTCTGGGTTTATCAAATTCTATGGTTTTGAGATAATCAGTCAGAACTTTGACTAAATCATTTTCATTAATTAAATTACCTGCCAAACCTTTATCGCCAGTTTGCATAAGATAAGCAACCTGACGCAGCATCGCTTGCTTATCTTTATAATTAATCGTCTTCGGGTCTAACCTCTTATCTTCTGTCAAAGCGCGTTCCACATCCCATTGATGTAGCAGTACCCGCGATGCTTGATCGTAAAGTGTAGCTCTATCTCTTGGTAGCTCTTGATTCCGATTAAGAATTGCCATCATCGTCAACAGCAGAGGATTTCCCGCTAATTCTGCAATAGATTTGGAAGCTTCAATTCCTCTTTGTAGCCGTTCCCGTTTTCTCACTTTATCTACTGCATCGGTAAAAGTTAACTCATGCCAACGGTAGATAAAATCCTGAATTTGTTCCGAGTCTAAATCTTGTAATATAAAGTGGCGAAACTCAGCATTAAGCAATCGTTGCGCTTTATAGCCAATAATCCGAGAAGTGACAATTACCTGCACATCAGGATAGTCATTAGTAAAGCGATGAATATCAGTAATTACATCCTCTCGCTTACCAGGGTCAAATACCTCATCCAAACCATCAAACATCACTAAGGCATTACCAGCTTTTAATTGTTTATCTAGTTCAAGCTGATTGAGATGATGAACAGCACCACTACATTGATGAAAGAATTCTAGAAAATTATTGCACTCTTTATCTTCCCGTCGCCGCATATAAGTGCGTAACTCAATTAGCAAGGGAATTGGTAATGAGATAACATTATCCAGTGGAGACTCAGCCCAATTCAAAGCCAGAAATTGCAACAATGTAGACTTACCTGAACCAGGATCGCCCAAAATCACAAGATATTTATAATCTTGCTTTTTATTGACAACATCTAAAACTGAACGGATCGGCTGTTCAAAATAAACCCGTTTGTGGCGTTCTAATTCTTCTAATTCCACTTCAGCTTCTACTTGGTCGCTTTCTCGCAGCCGTCGAAGATGTTCTTTAGGCAGTTCGTGAACTTGTGCTAAAACTTGATGAGTTTCCCGGACATTTTGAGCAGTAAAAATCCGCCATAATTTAAGTTCGTTATAAGCATAACCGCTAGTATCTAAGCTATCTAACTTGAGATTGCCATAGCATTCGCGGATTCCTTCTTGATATTTAACTAAATTAAAATCTACAATAACACCAGCAATTTCTTTGGTATTTATTTCAATATCAGATAATTTTTGTAATTCTAGGATATGGTGTAAATCTTTTGAATCTAAAAGAAGTTCTTGGACTTGTGTTAAATACTGTTCTGTAAATGATTGCCAGTTAAACTTAGATGGCAGAGGTTTTAGTTGCAGCCTGTTCCAACTATCTTCTAGGATTTTAGCGTCTAGAGATTCACAATCAATATCAAAAGCCTGACCAAGAATTTCCGTAACCGACTTATCGCTGATAAATTTCTGGATGTCTTTGGTGTACTCTTTAATCTCAGTTTCAGCAAGTTTGCAACGAACCTTTAATTGCTGCTGCATGAGCTGCAAAAATTCCTTTAACGCTTTCCCAGCAGCAATTTCTATGTCTTCCTTCTTAAGTTTCTGGAAAATCTTACCAGGAATGCCTTTTAATAAATCTTTAGCCCAATCTTTAGCAGCATCTTTGGCTAAATCTTCCAGAATGGGTTTAAAAATAAACCCGGCAACCTGAGTTACACCCCAAATAGCTAACAAGTCTGGCATAATACTCGCTTCTGTTGAGAGTTTGATTACGAGTATATCCACTAGCTGGAGTAATGTTTCCAGATTTTAGGGTTATTGCGGAAATATTACAGGTATCTAAGAACCTCTCTCCTAAAAGGCTACGGTGTACACACAAGTCACCAGTTTTACTCCAATACGCTTGGGATAAGCCAGAAAGCCTTCATGTAGAGACGCGATTTATCGCGTCTGAAAAACTGTCACATTAGAGAGACGCGATAAATCGCCGTCTCTACAAGTGTTTTGATCTTATCTGAACTATATTGCGCTATAGATTAATCGGAAACTGCGATGTCTACGACGGGCTGCGCGATCGCAATTTTACCCACTGCACGCCCAGTTTCGCTATAACTATGAGCCGCCGCTAGTTCTTGCAAGGGATATGTGCGATCGATTACTACACGAATCTTACCAGCTTCAATCAATTCTTTGAGAAAAAGCAAGTCTTTAACGTTAGGTTTTTCAAAGAGAAATTTCGCTTTTTGACCGGGAAGGAATGCTGTTAAGACGCTCTCTAACAAGACTTCGGGGCCGGGTAGCGTGGTGATATAAATTCCGTTGGGTTTGAGGACTTTTTTGGTTTGTGAGAGCGATCGCTTACCCACTGCATCAAAGATAATGTCATACTGCGCTATATCTTGGGTAAAATCCTGCTGCGTATAATCAATCACGCGGTCACAACCCAAAGATTTCACCAAATCCAAGTTTTTGGTACTGCAAACTCCCGTCACCACAGCCCCTAAAGCCTTAGCAATTTGCACTGCAAAAATCCCCACACCGCCAGAAGCACCATTAATTAAGACATTTTGCCCTGTTTGAATATTTCCCTGATCTCGCAGTGCTTGCAGAGCCGTAAGCGCTGCTAAAGGCACAGCCGCAGCTTCTTCATAAGATAAGTTCGTTGGTTTGAGAACCACCACACTTTCTGGAACAGCTGCAAATTCGGCATAACCTCCTCCAGGGAAGCTAGTACTGCCATAAATAGCATCTCCTGGTTTAAAACGGGTGACACCAGAGCCAACGGCTACCACATCTCCCGCCACATCAAACCCCAGAATCTTTGGAAATTTGCTGCCGGCAATCAAACTCAACATCCCTTGGCGAATTTTCCAATCAATGGGATTAACACTACTAGCACGAACTTTCACAAGTAACTGCGTTGGCTCAATTTTCGGCTGCTCCACGTCTTCGTACTGCAACACCTCAGCCGTGCCATACCGACGGATAACCACTGCTTTCATTGCATTTCTCCTGCTACCCTGTTTTCGTGAATGAACTTAGACAGCTTATGAATACAGTGTAGCGATGTCTACGATTGGCGTTTAACGAAGATGCTAGGCGCAGCCAGAAATTTCCTAAAATATCAACATCAGTCTAAGACTACACCTGTATGCCAGCTAGAGACATCTATCACAATAATGTCAAAAATGCTTTGATTAAAGACAAATGGACAATTACTCATGATCCACTGACCCTTAAGTTTGGTAAAAAAGATTTATATGTTGATTTAGGTGCTAAACAACTGTTGGCGGCGCAAAAAGCAGAATCCAAAATTGCAGTTGTGATTAAAACTTTTACCGACAGTTCGGATGTTGATAATTTAGAAAAAGCGTTGGGTCAGTATATTTTATATCAGGATATATTAATTGAATTGGAGCCAGAGCGAATGTTATATCTTGCAGTGCCTAACAGAGTTTTTGATGATTTGTTTGAAGAACCCATCGGCAAACTATTACTGAGAAATCATCGTTTAAAGCTGATTACCTTTGATCCAAAACAGGAGGTTATTAAACAATGGATTATACCAAGTTAGACGATTATCGCCAGGTGATTGAAACTATCCTCAGTGAATATGCTTCACTACCTTATTCTTATGCCAAGATTCAATCAGAAGTGGTATTTGATCGAAACCGCGTTGGCGCAGCCTCTCTGAAAGAGATTCGCTATTTGTGGATGGATATAGGTTGGGATGGCGAATGCCTACGGCACGCTACGCGAACGCCGCATTCACGGCTGTCTGGTTCATATTGACCTGATTGATGGCAAAATCTGGATTCAACGGGATGGCACGGAAGAAGGCATTGCTGCCGATTTAAAACGGGCTGGAATTCCTAAAGAACATATCGTCCTTGGCTTTCGTCCACCGGAGTTAAGACCCTACACTGGCTATGCAGTTGCTTAAAGTGCGTAGGCACAGCCCGTCGTAGACATCGCTCTTTAAAAGTTGACACGGAACATTCTCTTTATTCTTCAGTGGTAAATACAACACTTTCATACAGCAATTCAATTGGACACTCAAATTCAATGCTCCATAGAGTGACAATATCTCCAGCCGTGTAGGGATAGTAAAGCCACATCCTACCCTCACCGCGACAGTAACGCTCAACGGAGATTTGTTCCGAATCAATCAAGATATATTCTTGCAAACTAGGGATTGTCAAATAATAAGTAAATTTTTCACCCCGATCTTTGGCGCTTGTACCTGGGGAAAGAACTTCGGCAATCAGCTTGGGATGTTGAATAAATTTGCGGGCATTGAGGTCTTCAGGGTCGCAACTGACAATAACATCAGGATAATAGTAGCGGCTCTGGGGAGTAAGTTGCACTTTCACCCCTGACACATTCGCTCGACAACCTCTAGAACGCAGATGAGGATGTAAGGCAGTGTACAAGTTAAGTGCAATGTCGTTATGAGGAATTGTACTGCCTGTCATGGCAAATACTTCGCCATTGGCATATTCGTAGCGAAGGTCTTGCTGAGGTTCCCATTCCAGATATTCCTCAACGGTCATTTTTAGCGGCTGTTGGGGGATGGTTATCATAACTCAGATTTATTCAAGCTTGGTTTGATTGTAGCTAAATAGTAAGCGCGGCTTCTGGACAACCTCTCTCCTATAAGAAGAAATATTTTAAATTTTGCCCCTTCCCGTGTTGGGAATGGGGTTTTTTGCTAAGGTTTGTAGTGAGCAATTCAGAAAATTCATTGCGATCGCACAATCATGTTAGATTATAGTTTGTTGTTTCTCTTAAACACAAAATCCGACAGTTTCCTACCCATCTCCTCATTGTGGGAATGAAAAAAGAGAGTTAAAAGTTAAGTTTTTTGAAAATGATATGCAGCAACACACCTATTTTCATTACCTCATATCGCTTATCAGGCAAGACTTAGAACCACAATTGAACATCATTATCAAAGCAAAAATTAAATAAATATGAATTGCATTTTTAGCCTCAAAAAAATGATATGTTAGATACAGAATTGAATTTCGCACGTTTCTGGAGTAGAACGATGTAGACTACTCCAGTTTTTCACCCTCAAACCCTTGGCATTGATTGCTTTTGACGGAAGTTGAGGGCAATCTGAGTACACATTTAAATAACCCAAACCTAGTTTAAATTTAGTTAAAGTTATTGCTGGGATTGGGTTTTGGCTGAGTACAAAGAAATCCTGAACCCCTATCCATAAACACTAGAACCCCAACCAAAAAAGACTAGAACCCCTACCTGAAAAAAACTTTTTTAATTCTTGTAATGCTTGAAGAATTAGGGTTTTTAGTATTTGAGTACAAAAGTAATAAATCCAATAAATTCTATCCTAGAGAGACGCAACATCTGGCTGGGAGACGGCTGCTATAAATCTTATATCGCCAATCACCTAACGCTCTGAAACAAAACAAAGCGAAGGGTGAGTGGAGGGATGACATAGCACCATGCCTGAAGTGAAGAGAAGTCGCGGCTGTAAGCACAAATTCTACCCAAGAACCGAACGTTGACACACACCAGCCGAACATCAGATATCTATCGCCTGCCTGACTTGAAAACAAGTCGCCCTCACCCAAGGGTTTGCAGGCAGTGTGGAAGACGCGACTTCAATTCTGGGCATGAAAGAGTAGCAACAACATCTCCCACAGTGGCAGCCAAGTCCACCGACCTTTTGCGAAACTCAATGACATCACCGTCTACACGACTCCTCAACTCCAACGCTACGGAATCGCCAACCCAAGCAAAATCAGGTGGTTGCGGCTGTGACAGCACCACCAGCACCACCGTGGAAAGGGACGAAAAGCTCCAAGAACGCATTGCTAAACATCCCTGCTACAGCGAAGACGCTCATCACCACTACGCCCGGATGCACGTTGCAGTTGCACCAGCTTGCAACATTCAATGCAACTATTGCAACCGCAAATATGATTGCGCTAACGAAAGCCGTCCTGGAGTAGTTAGCGAATTGCTAACACCAGAAGAAGCAGCACATAAAGCTTTGGTCATTGGTGGTAAGATTCCGCAAATGACAGTTGTGGGAATTGCCGGCCCTGGCGACCCATTGGCGAACCCAGAAAAAACTTTCCGCACATTTGAGTTGATTGCAGCGCAAGCACCAGACATCAAGCTTTGCTTATCAACCAATGGTTTAATGCTGCCAGACTACATCGATCGCATTAAACAATTAAATATAGATCACGTAACGATCACCATTAACATGGTAGATCCAGAGATCGGTGCTAAGATTTATCCTTGGGTTCACTACAGACGCAAGCGCTATAGAGGTCTTGAAGGTGCGAAAATCCTCCACGAAAGACAGATGGAAGGATTGCAAGCCCTGAAAGATGCTGACATCTTGTGCAAAGTCAACTCCGTGATGATTCCCGGAATTAATGACCATCACTTAGTTGAAGTGAATCGAGTCATCCGTGAGAAAGGTGCATTCTTGCACAACATCATGCCATTAATTTCTGCACCAGAACATGGCACACACTTCGGTTTAATCGGTCAACGCGGCCCCACACCCAAAGAACTCAAAGAAGTTCAAGACAACTGCTCTGGTAACATGAAAATGATGCGTCACTGTCGCCAGTGCCGTGCCGATGCAGTCGGATTGTTGGGAGAAGACCGCAGCCAAGAATTTTCTAAAGAGAAATTCTTGGAAATGGCTCCCGAATATGACATGGAACAACGCGCTACTGTTCACGAAGGAATTGAGAAGTTTAAAGAAGAACTTAAAGTAGCCAAAGATAAAGCCCTAGCTGGTAAGAAAATTGCCAACAGTCCGAAAGTTTTAGTTGCAGTAGCAACCAAAGGCGGCGGATTAGTTAACCAACACTTCGGTCATGCGAAAGAATTCCAAATTTACGAAGTGGGTGGAAACGAAGTTCGCTTTGTTGGTCATCGCAAAATTGACCAATACTGCCAAGGTGGATACGGCGAAGAAGCTTCTTTTGAGCATATTATGAAAGCGATCGCAGATTGCAAAGCAGTTTTAGTCTCCAAGATTGGTAACTGTCCTCAAGAAAAATTGCAAGAAGCTGGAATCAAGACAATTGAAGCTTACGACGTAATTGAAAAGGTTGCTTTGGAGTTCTACGAGCAATACGTTAAGGAATTAGGGAATAACGAATAGGGCATGGGGCATAGGGCATGGGGCATGGGATAAGAATTATCCTCAATGGCCCTCCCCTAAACCCAATCCTCAATGCCCAATGCCCAATGCCCAATGCCCCATTCCCAAAAGGAGAATAAATCATGGCTTACCAAATTCTTACTAGCCAGTGTATTTCCTGCAATCTCTGTCTAACGGTATGTCCCACAAATGCAGTTAAAGTAGTTGACGGACAGCACTGGATTGACCCTGAACTTTGTACAAACTGCGTTGGTAGCATTCATACCGTGCCTCAGTGTAAAGCTGGTTGTCCCACTTGCGACGGTTGCGTTAAGCAGCCTAGCGATTACTGGGAAGGCTGGTTTGCCAATTACAACCGCGTAGTCGCTAAATTAACAAATAAACAAGATTACTGGGAACGCTGGTTTAACAGCTATTCTCAGAAATACTCTGAGCAGTTGCAAAAGCGTCAACCCCAAATAATTCGTAATTCATAATTCGTAATTCGTAATTGAAGACAACAATGCAAAATAACTGCATCTATCTCGATAATAATGCCACCACTAAGGTAGACCCAGAAGTTATAGAGGTAATGTTACCTTACCTCACAGATTATTACGGCAATCCCTCTAGTATGCATACCTTTGGTGGGCAAGTCGGTAAAGCAGTGAGAACAGCAAGAGAACAACTTGCAGCTATGCTGGGAGCCGATGAGTCTGAAATTGTCTACACAAGTTGCGGTACTGAGGGAGATAACGCGGCGATTCGAGCCGCACTGTTAGCGCAACCAGAAAAGCGACACATCGTCACTACTCAAGTTGAACATCCAGCAGTACTCAATGTCTGCAAACAATTAGAAACCCAAGGTTATAGTGTTACCTATCTATCAGTAAATCATCAAGGGCAGCTCGATCTAGATGAACTAGAAGCTTCCTTGACGGGTAACACCGCCCTGGTGACAATTATGTATGCTAATAACGAAACCGGGACGATTTTCCCGATTGAACAAATTGGGTTGCGCGTCAAAGAATATGGCGCTATCTTCCATGTAGATGCGGTGCAAGCAGTGGGAAAAATCCCCTTAAATATGAAGACTAGCACCGTCGATATGTTAACCCTGTCTGGTCATAAGCTGCACGGGCCGAAAGGAATTGGTGCTTTATATATCCGGCGCGGAGTTCGGTTCCGTCCCTTCATTCTTGGGGGACACCAAGAACGCGGACGTAGGGCGGGAACAGAGAATGTTCCAGCAATTATCGCCTTGGGCAAAGCTGCGGAACTGGAAATGTTACACTTAGAGGAAGCGACGGCAAGAGAAAGAAAGCTGCGCGATCGCCTCGAACAAACTTTACTAGCTAAAATTCCCGATTGTGTAGTTAATGGCGACGTTACGCAGAGATTGCCAAACACCACAAATATCGGCTTCAAGTACATCGAAGGTGAAGCAATTCTACTGTTATTGAACAAATACGGTATCTGTGCATCATCCGGTTCTGCTTGCACCTCCGGTTCTCTGGAACCTTCCCACGTCCTGCGGGCAATGGGCTTACCCTACACAACTTTGCACGGTTCTATTCGCTTCAGTCTTTGTCGCTACACCACCGAAGCCGAAATCGATCAAGTAATAGAGGTAATGCCCAGTATTGTAGAACGTTTACGCGCCCTCTCACCCTTCAAAAATGATGATGCAGGTTGGTTGCAAGGACAAGAACAAGCACTAGCACATCGTTAGGGACTGGGAAAAATGGGAAAAGGTTAAAGGGTAAAGGGTAAAGGAATGATTTTTCCCCTTCCCCCTTCCCCATTACCCCTTCCCCCCACTCATAACTCATAACTCAGCACTCAGCACTTAATAATATGTGGGACTACACCGATAAAGTATTAGAACTGTTTTACGATCCCAAGAATCAGGGAGAAATTGAAGAAACGGGCGAAACTGGAGTTAAGGTTGCAACGGGTGAAATCGGTAGCATTGCTTGTGGCGATGCTCTGAGATTGCACCTGAAAGTGGAAGTAGAATCTGATAAGATTCTAGATGCTCGCTTTCAAACCTTTGGTTGTACTAGTGCGATCGCATCTTCTAGTGCATTAACCGAAATGGTCAAAGGTTTAACCTTAGACGAAGCCCTGAAAGTGTCCAATAAAGACATTGCAGATTACCTTGGTGGTTTGCCAGAAGCAAAGATGCATTGCTCTGTCATGGGACAAGAAGCTCTAGAAGCCGCTATCTATAATTATCGTGGCATACCTCTAGCTACCCACGATGATGATGATGAAGGTGCATTAGTTTGCAGTTGCTTTGGCATCAGCGAATCTAAAATTCGTCGCGTGATTCTAGAAAATCATCTCACGGATGCCGAGCAAGTAACAAATTATGTAAAAGCTGGTGGCGGATGCGGTTCCTGTCTGGCGAACATTGATGATATTATTAGATCAGTTCAACAGGAATACGCCTCACCTGCTCTCAACAATTACGGCGTAAAAGTTGCCACAGAAATTGTTACATCTAAGGAACGAGCGCTAACAAACGTCCAAAAGATTGCTCTAATTCAAAAGGTTCTCGATGAAGAAGTCAGACCCGTACTCATTGCAGACGGGGGAGATGTAGAACTCTATGATGTAGAAGGCGATCGCGTTAAAGTTGTACTGCAAGGTGCTTGCGGTTCCTGTTCTAGTAGTACAGCAACTCTGAAAATTGCGATCGAAGCCAGATTACAAGATCGTGTCAGCAAGAGCCTTGTAGTCGAAGCAGTTTAGGAATTGCTGTAGGACTTAACGTATTCTACAAATACGCTCTAATATGCATTCAGCCAGGAACAGAAAGTAGGATTTGAACCATAGAATTGTCTCCACATCAATGCTTCAATCCTACCGACAACCGATAGCTAAATTAGCTATGACGGCTAACAGCATATAGGCAAAAAGATTAAGCGCCTACTTGCAAATTTCATCATCCAACTCGCTTCAAAGGAACAGGATATGAGCACATTGTACGACAACATTGGTGGACAACCAGCTATTGAACAAGTAGTAGATGAACTCCACAAACGCATTGCCGCAGACAGCCTCCTCAATCCCATTTTTGCTGGTACAGACATGGCAAAGCAACGTAATCATCTAGTTGCTTTCTTATCTCAAATATTTGAGGGGCCAAAGCAATACGGCGGTCGTCCAATGGACAAAACCCACGCTGGAATGAACCTACAGCAACCACACTTCGATGCGATCGCCAAGCATCTCGGTGAAGCAATGGCTGTGCGTGGAGTGTCAGCAGAAAACACCAAAGCTGCACTAGATCGCGTCACAAATATGAAGGGCGCTATTTTGAACAAGTAATAGGACTTATGCATTGATTGTTGACAAATAACAACATCAAGTCCTATTGAATCTTGCAAGCTGAAACACATTATGACGTATTTGTAAATCGCGTAATTTTCTTTGTTCTTTGTCAAAACAAATGACAAAGGACAAAGGACAAAAAATCAAAAGAAAAAAATTTTAACGAGGAAGATCGATGAACTTACTGTCAATAATTTTGGCTGTGGAGCGATCGCCCCCAGCAGGCATTTATGCCAACGCTACCAACGATGCTCTACACGCGCTCACTACTGTCGCTCAACTGGCGTGAACGCAACTGACAAACGCACAGACCCACCAACCAACCAATTGCAGGGAAACACGAACAATGACAGACGAAAACATTAGACAGATAGCTTTCTACGGTAAGGGCGGTATCGGTAAATCTACCACCTCCCAAAACACCTTAGCAGCTATGGCAGAAATGGGTCAACGCATCCTCATCGTCGGTTGCGACCCTAAAGCTGACTCCACCCGTTTGATGCTGCACAGCAAGGCTCAAACAACCGTTCTTCACCTCGCCGCAGAACGTGGTGCAGTAGAAGATATCGAACTCGAAGAAGTAATGTTAACCGGTTTCCGTGACGTTCGTTGCGTAGAATCTGGTGGGCCAGAACCCGGTGTAGGTTGCGCCGGTCGTGGTATTATCACCGCCATCAACTTCTTAGAAGAAAATGGTGCTTACCAAAACCTAGACTTCGTATCTTACGACGTATTAGGTGACGTTGTGTGTGGTGGTTTCGCAATGCCTATCCGTGAAGGCAAGGCACAAGAAATCTACATCGTAACATCAGGTGAAATGATGGCGATGTATGCTGCTAACAACATCGCTCGTGGTGTTCTTAAGTATGCACACACAGGTGGCGTGCGCTTGGGTGGTTTGATTTGTAACAGCCGTAACACTGACCGGGAAATCGAACTAATCGAAACCTTGGCAAAACGGTTGAACACCCAAATGATTCACTACGTACCTCGCGACAACATTGTTCAACACGCAGAATTGCGCCGGATGACTGTTAACGAGTACGCACCAGAAAGCAACCAAGCTAACGAATATCGGACATTGGCTCAGAAAATTATCGACAACAAAAATCTAGCTATTCCTACACCCATCGAAATGGAAGAACTAGAAGAATTGTTGATTGAATTCGGTATTCTCGAAAGCGACGAAAATACTGCAATGCTAGTTGGCAAAAGTGCTGCTGAAGCTCCTGTAGTCTAAGTCGCTGCTAAGAAATAACGCTTTAGCACAAGGAAAAAGGAAAAAGGAAGAATCTTACATTTGACCTTTTACCTTTTACCTTTCCCTCTAATCTCCCCCCTAATCTTAGAGGGGACTCCTAGTCCCCCTATGCCCCGATCCTTACGAGTCACAGAGGCTAAATATGACACCTCCAGAAAATCAAAACATCATCGAAGAAAGAAAAGAACTAATTAAAGAAGTTCTAGAGGCTTACCCCGATAAAGCTAAGAAAAAACGGGAAAAGCACTTAAGTGTATACGAAGAAGGTAAGTCCGATTGCGGCGTTAAGTCTAACATCAAATCCCTTCCTGGTGTAATGACCGCTCGTGGTTGTGCTTACGCCGGTTCTAAAGGTGTGGTTTGGGGCCCTATTAAGGACATGATCCACATCAGCCACGGGCCTGTAGGTTGCGGTTACTGGTCTTGGTCTGGTCGTCGTAACTACTACATCGGCACCACAGGTATTGATACCTTTGGTACCATGCACTTCACCTCTGACTTCCAAGAAAGAGATATCGTGTTTGGTGGTGACAAGAAACTTACCAAGCTCATCCAAGAACTTGATGTACTTTTCCCCCTCAACCGTGGTGTTTCCATTCAATCAGAATGCCCCATCGGTCTAATTGGGGATGACATCGAAGCTGTTGCTCGGAAGACAGCCAAAGAAATTGGCAAGCCAGTTGTACCTGTGCGTTGCGAAGGCTTCCGGGGTGTTTCCCAATCTTTGGGACACCACATCGCTAACGACATGGTTCGTGACTGGGTTTTCACCAGATCCGACCAAGCTAAGAAAGACGGTACACTCAAGTTTGAAGGTACTCCTTATGATGTAGCCATCATTGGTGACTACAACATCGGTGGAGATGCTTGGGCTAGCCGCATCCTGTTAGAAGAAATCGGCTTGCGCGTAGTCGCTCAGTGGTCTGGTGATGGCACAATCAACGAAATGTTGATGACCCCCAATGTGAAGATGAACCTCATCCACTGTTACCGGTCGATGAACTACATCAGCCGTCACATGGAAGAAGCTTATGGAATACCCTGGCTTGAGTATAATTTCTTCGGCCCCACCAAGATTGCTGAATCTTTACGGGAAATCGCTTCTAAGTTTGACGAAACAATCCAAGCAAACGCTGAGAAAGTTATCGCCAAGTATCAGCCCACAATGGATGCGGTAATTGCTAAGTACCGCCCCCGTTTGGATGGTAAGACTGTAGCTATCATGGTTGGTGGTCTACGTCCTCGCCACGTTGTCCCAGCTTTCCTAGACTTGGGCATGAAGATGATTGGTACAGGTTATGAGTTCGCTCATAATGACGATTACAAACGTACCACTCACTACATCGAAAACGGCACCATCGTTTATGACGACGTTACCGCTTACGAATTCGAGGAATTTATCAAAGCGCTGAAGCCTGACCTAGTAGCTTCTGGTGTGAAAGAGAAGTACGTCTTCCAAAAGATGGGTCTTCCTTTCCGTCAAATGCACTCTTGGGATTACTCCGAACCTAGCGATCGCTCCTCAACATCATATAATGCAAGGCTTTTTCGCGGCAAGAGAAAAAAGAGCCTGTTTCTAGCCTAAATGCAAGTTGCAGGGTTATTTAGGAACAATCTTTTTTGATGCTTTAGATAGTATAACTCTTATGCAGTCTGGTTTTTAGATTTGAAAAGCATTTGGCTCAAAGAAAAACTGTAAAATGAAAGACTATTTTAAATAACGATTTTTTAGATTAAATGGTGCGTAATGGCTAAATTGAGCAGCGAATCTTGAAATTGTTAGAACTTTAAAAAGATTGAAATTAATCCGGGAGATGGAGTATAAACAGTTTGCAACTTAAAACTGCGCTTAGGGTAAGCTTCTCCTAGTATATTTTGCAAAGCATATGCTACTTCCCTCTCATTTTCGGCAAAGTATCGAATTTGATCAGAAGATGCTTTGTCAACTTGAGGAAGAACTTGAATAGTAGATTTAACACCTGCTTCCTCTAAAGCATCCTTTATTGCCGAAGCTACTATTTTTTCGTCAGATTTACTTTGGTTATAGAAGATTTGTATTTTATATTCGTTGACAATATTGACTAGAGAATCAAGTGATGTATTTACTCTTGGATTTAAAAGTGGAGTATTGGCTTGTAATGTAGTTTGTATTCCCAAATTAACAGAAGTTGCTTCTTGGACGGCTTCTTTATTTTTGCTTATCTGTTCTTCGATTCTTTGATCTTTATTTTTTACATCTTCACTCACCTTAGAGATAGTATTATTTGATTCTTTGAGTCTCTGCTTTAAGCTATCAATTTGACGTGTAGCTTCAATTAATTCGCTATCAGTTTTTTCAAGCCGGTTTTTCCACTTAAAGCCAACTATTTCTCCTTCCACAAAACCAGCTTTTGTTAAAATTGTATTGATAATCACAGGATTTAGTAAAAGTAGGAGAAATATTAAAAATATTGAAGAATCTCGAAGAATATTTAGAAAGCCTTGACAAATTTCAACTGTGTCTTTAAGTCCAGGCTTGTCTACTTTTTTAAGATCAGGTTCCATCTATTATGTCCTCAGCTTAATATTGATTCTCAGCCTAACTATTTATTAGACTAAAACTTTCCGAATTAACCTATTTGGGATAATTATCTGGAATTTTTCCATCTAATAACTATATTTCAATATTATACAGAAAGTTTCCGTATAATTATCTAATTTGGGGTGGTTATACAGAATTTTACCATCTAATATCCCTATGTCAATATTCGACAGAAATTGAGTCTGTATGCGCCATTTTGATTTATATCCTCTGCGGATAGCTAGAATTTTTTTGCATATTACCTTAATCAGTACTACATCTATTACTGTATAAGAAATGATTGCACTAAAAAATCCTCGCTTTTTTACAGCAAGTTGAACTGCGATCATTATAAATGGACAACATATTATATTAGATATTATGTGTGATATGCATAAGAAGTAACCCGTTTTAGCGATGTCTACGACGGGCTATTCGGTGTCGCATTAAACCGTCCAATTCTCAATTAACAATCCGGATACTTTGCCCAAATCCCGATGATTGCGCGTTAATAAAACTAATTTACGAGAAAGTGCGATCGCCGCAATCCGCGAATCCATTCTTGCAAGTTGAATAGACCAGTCCTAAATATAATCTAGGTGCAAAAAAATGGTAGAACGGAGATTTGAGCGTCTACCGTTGGTCTACCATAATGAAAAATCCACTTCATTATATACAAACGTATCCACTCCGCACCAAGCACATACTAGGAATTACTTACGAGCAATTTCTGTTGTTAGTACAACAAGCCAAATTAATAAATCAAGAACAACTTGCAGAAGTAGAACGTAAAAAAGTTCGTGTTAACGCACCAGGAGGAGGACGTAAACCAAAACTCACTCTTGAAGAATCGGTGTGTCT
>NNBV01003100.1_pt1 | contig 23810 bp, 22 predicted proteins | sample 1173771 | NCBI WGS metagenome assembly NNBV01 (sample SAMN07173938, study PRJNA388173) | plant metagenome | isolation source: symbiotic tissue sample KVS11 | place: Norway: Troms, Kvaloya island | reverse complement strand
GGTATTGATAACGGGTAGCCCCGCTCCTACGTTGGTCTCATACAGAAAGCGTGATCCTCTTTTGAAAGCGGCCTGCTTCATGGCCTGGTATTTCTCCCACGATCCTGAATTGGCTTTCTTATTGGGTGTAACAATCGAGATGTTGGCATTCAATATCTCTTCATAATGATTGGTCACTTCTTCGCTGCTCGTACAATCCACAAAAATACTGTTGGATAAATTGAGACTCTTCATGCGATCAACAAAGGCCGCGATGTTCATGTCTTCGCCTTCCGCATTCTTGCGTTCGTTCAGTCCCGTTAGTTTTAAACCCGCCTCATCGAAGAGCATCTTCTTGCTATTGGTGATACCCACTACGTTCACTTCCAGTAAATGCTGACCGGCCAGTTGACTGTATTGCTCATCAATCATCTTGAGCAACTCTTTTCCGATCAGACCGGTTCCTACCAGGAACAGGTTCACCACTCTGCGGTCGGAAAGGAAGAAGGCTTCATGCAATACGTTTAATGCCTTGGATACATCCGACTCACGAATCACCGCAGAGATATTCAACTCCGATGATCCCTGTGCGATAGCATGCACGTTGATCCCGCTCTTACCCAGGCCATGAAACATTCTTCCTGATGTGCCCGGATTGTGCTTCATGTTCTCCCCTACAATAGCGATGATAGCAAGATCATTTTCCACACGCACTTCATCCATTTCATTGCCGCGTATCTCGTATTGAAATTCTTTTTCAATAGCCGTCTTTGCTTGCCTGGTCGATTCCGCATCGATAGCGAAACATATGGAGTGCTCGGAAGAAGCCTGACTGATCAAGATCACGTTGATCTTCTCACGCGCCAGTGCTGCAAACAAGCGCATCGACACACCCACCACGCCAAGCAACCCGCTTCCTTCCACACTCAATAAACTAATACGGCTGATGGAAGAAATACCTTTGATGATCAGATCTTTTCCATTGCCATCAGCGCCAATGCGTGTTCCGGCAAAAGAAGGATTGAATGTATTTTTGATCCAGATGGGAATCTGGTTTACCATAGCAGGTTGCATGGTAGAAGGAAAGATCACCTTGGCACCAAAGTGCGAAAGCTCCATCGCTTCCTGGTAGGTCATCTCCTTTACCGTAAATGCTTTCTTCACTTTACGTGGATCGGCCGTCATCATACCATCCACATCGGTCCATATTTCCAGCGAGGAAGCATTCAGAGCTCCAGCTAAAATAGCGGCCGTATAATCGGATCCGCTTCTTCCTATGGTAGTTGTTTCTCCTCCGTCAGAGGTGGCAATAAAACCAGTCACCACCTGCAGGTCAGCATGAAATTTATATTGTTCACGAATCAGTTTGTTCGTGATTTCGAAATCTACTTTAGCGTGACCGAAGTTGCCATCGGTACGGATAACCTTGCGTGCATCGAGGTACTCGCAGGCGATATTTTTGTCGATAAATGCTTCGCTGATAATGTAAGCGGATAGGCGTTCTCCAAAACTCATCACAAAATCCAGTGTGCGTGGTGTGCGTTCCTTCACCAGGTAAATGCCGTGCAATACATCTTCCAGCTCGTTGATCGTTGTTTTCACCCTTGCCAGTATGGAGCTTTGACGCTGTACCGTAATCAATGCGCGCACGGCATCAATGTGCCGGTCTTCCAGTTGCTTTAAATTGATTTTATAACTCTCGTCGCCCGTCCATGCCTGCTGGCTGAGTTTAATAAGAATGTCCGTTACACCGCCAAAGGCAGAAAAGACCAGCGTGATGGGTTCACCACTCAGATACGGTTTAACGATTTCGATGACTGACTTTATTCTCTCAGGAGTAGCTACTGAAGAGCCTCCGAATTTCAACACTTTCATTTTATGGTAATGATTTTAAGAAGTAAGAGGAAGAAACCTTTTCTACAGGGACAGTTTTATATAATAACTGTAAGGGGGCGGGTGTTATATGAATATAGTAGGCGCTACCCCGTAATAATGGTAGATGTAATGCCGGTAGTCATCGTGGTGAACGATGTAGCAGAAACAGATATGGTGGTGATCAATTGCATTACTTGTGCTAAATAATAACTAAGCAACGTGCTTTGCAAAATATTTTTAATGATTTTTGCTACAATTAAAATTCCTAACGACTATTAGTTCTTAATTCACTCCATGTTACGTAAGCAGAAATCACCTAAAGAGTCCTTTGTAAGCATGACCGAGCTCGTGCTGCCCAACGACACCAATACACTGAACAACCTGATGGGTGGACGCCTCATGCACTGGATGGATATCGTATCGGCCATAGCCGGACAAAAGCATTCCAACAGCACTGTTGTTACTGCTTCGGTAGATAATATCTCTTTCAAGTCGCCCATACGCCTGGGCAATGTGGTGACACTGAAGGCAAGGGTAACACGCGCCTTCAATTCCTCCATGGAAGTGCGTATCGATGTGGAAGGTGAAGATGTGCCTGCCGCGCATAAGTTTGAAAGCAACTCGGCCTACTTTACTTTTGTGGCCATTGATCGCGAAGGCAGGCCGGTAGATGTGCCGGAACTGGTACCCGAAACAGAAGAAGAAGTGGAACTGTATAATGGTGCCCTGCGCAGAAGACAACTGCGCCTTATTCTATCGGGCCGTATGAAGCCATCGGAAGCCAACGAGCTACGGTCTATCTTTGATATTAAAGAAGTGCAGCAATGAGTTTACTACAAACCGTCACCTACCAGGAAGAACTTTATAAGATCCATGCCAAAGTATTGATAGTGATACCCCGCAGCTGGGCACAGATCAGCGAAGAAGAAAAGACTTTGCTCAACAAGATACTGGGATCAGTAAAGCAAAGCATTGCTAAAGTGGACATTGTTACGTTAGAAACATTTTCACCCGAAGAACTCAGTGCCTATGGTGCATCACGCATCATTTCATTCGGCTCTGCTTTAAAGGGTTCATCCAAACTCTACGAGAACCAGACTATCGGTCAAAGCCAGATCATTGTAGCGGAAGATTTTCCTTTGCTCGATGATGCCAAGAAGAAGAGTCTGTGGGGAGCACTGAAGCAGATGTTTGCTTAGTGTGCTGATGAATGGTTGACGCAATAAAGTGCTTCAGGTAAGTGTTGTTACCTCCCGGCATTCTACTTTTTACTCTTGCCTTTCATTTTAGAGATGGTCTCTCCTACTACCTTGGTTGGCTTGTCCATGTCTTTGATGGCAAACTCTGCTGCTGACCTGATCAGGTCTTTCACTTTTGCGTTGCGGTAATCTTTGGGAGTCGCCACCGGAATGTGCCGCATCAGGTTACCTGTTCCTGTCAATAGCTTATGCGGATCATGGATTAATGTTCCTTTAGCAAAACCAAGGTTCATGTGATGGCTGTAAATAGGCAACATGCAGAACGCATCCGATAATTTATCAGAGATAGAGAAAACAGTTGTCAGTGCATGCGTATGGTAAAGCAATTCATTGCTATCCGGATACATCTCCAGGATGTATTCCCGCAAGTCTTGAAATAAATCAATTACCTTCTGTTCTTTCAGTTCCAGCAGGTGAAGGAAGTCAGGATGTATCTTACGAACCTTAGCCATATTTTATCATTCATTTTCTTTCATAAACAACCCTGATGCTTCTACTGTCAAGGGTAATGGTATTCTTCTATTTCAATTGTCTGAAGCTATTCAGCTGATCAAAACCAGAAACACCTTTTTCCAGGTTATGGATAAATTTTTTATTCAACACAAAGTCCACAAAGGAAATACACACAAAGAACACAATCCATCAAGTGAAGTCTGCATTTGTAAAATCAATCTTCTACTTATTTTTCCCGCAGATCGCGCAGATGGCCGCAGATGAATACAGTGCATTAAAAGATCTGCGCTTATCTGCGAAATCAGCGGAAAAGGAGAAGATCACTTCTTAGACATAGAAGTCAATACAGACACAGCCAGCACCACTACAATAGCACAATCTATCAAGTGAAGTCTGCGTCTGTAAAATCACTCTTCTCATACGTTACACCATTTTTCTCCTTATCTGAATTGCTTTGGTCTCAGCTGTTGACTGGCCAGCTCCGCTATTTCTTCTATTCGCTTTTGTCTTGTTTCCGGTCGCTTTGCAAGCACCAGCCATTGCAAAATAGCTTTTCTTACCGATTTGCTTAAACTTAAAAAGAAGTCTTTTGAACCAGGCCTGGTTTTGAATTCCTTTTTCAAATCTTTGGGAATCACTAATTCTTCTACCTCATCTAAAATTATCCACGATCCGTTTTGCTTCGCTGCTTCAATTGTTTCAATACCCGCCGGAGTCATGAGCCCGGCATCAACAAGAAGTTCGATCTTTTCCTTATTCACTTTTGACCACGTTCCCTTCGGTTTTCGCTTGCTGAAGAACTGCAGGAATTTCTCCTTATCAAGCGGTTTTCTTTTACTATCCACCCATCCGAAGCATAGCGCTTCGTCAACCGCTTCGCTCCAGTTAATGGTTGGCTTGTTTGATTCTTTCTTATAGAGAACAAGCCACACCGATTCTCGTGAACGATGGTTTTGTTTTAACCACCTTCTCCAGGCAGGCCGGCTTGCCGGACAAAACTGATCTGACTCTTCTTTTATCATTGCTAATTTGTCATTACTCTGCTTGTAGAACTCATTAAGTGCATCTGACGATTTCATTTTGTACGAAACGGGCGGCAGAACGAAAGCTCTTCGTCTCCATCGTGTAGGCGCCCGTTATACAGTTTACAGTTTGAGCAAACGCCCGGCGTTTGCTCAAACTGTAAACTTCCATAAGCTTTGTCATCCAAGGTCGCTGGCGACCTTGGATGACAAAGCGTTTTAATGCGCAGCCTACGTTCATCAACGCTATTCCTTTTCCCCCTGCGCCACTCGCACCTGTTTTATCTGTGAGGAAAATACTGCATAGTAAAACTATTACTTCATTGCGTATATGATCACGCTCGCGATAAAGATACCAACCAGGTGAAACGCTCCACTGATTGCTCCATAGAGCATCGGCCTGGGTATGTTGGGGTTGATCGCAATGTTAACCGTATTGGCAACCAGATAACCAACTCCTACAATCAGTGCAAACTCTATGGCTGCCTGGTACGAATCGATATGTAAAGCATACATAAGCAAAGCACTTGTAATGGTGATGATGAGCGAACACACGGCCGGCCCGATAATGAAAATAGGTGACGGTTTTTCTTGCGGATCTATCTCCTTTCCCAGCGACACATAATATTGTTTTTTGAAAAGCAACAAATACCAAAGCGGCCCAAGAAAGAAATAACCTGCAAACGCGAGTAACACCCCCACCCAATTGATTGCTGAAAGTAACTGAATCATAAATTTTAGCTTTTAAGTTTACCTTTCAAAGCTATTGCGGGGTGTTGACAGCCCTATGTCAGGGGTATAAAAGCGCTAATGATATTTATCAAAATATTCCTGCAAGGTCATTTTATGAGGAGTGAATTTTTCGGTAAGAATTTCCAGCTTCTTTATCCTGTCTAACCTGAAAAACCGAAATGCCTTACTCAAACGACACCATGCCACCAGCAACCAGTTTTCCTGTGTGCTTAACAAAGCAAAAGGCTCTATCAACCGGTTGGAGTTTTTGTTTGCTTCATTGGTGTAGTCAATGCGTGTCACGTAAAAATTAGTAAGGGCATGTTGTAAATCCGATACGTTGTTGCTGTTTCTTTCCCTGTTCACGTTCTGATTGAAGCGGGTTCGCTGCGCCAGCAGGTCTACTTTGTCTTTGGTGCTATGGCCGAGAACTGCTTTTATCTTTTCAATGGCTGCTGAGTAATCGTTGATAAAGGAAGTGTCTTTATTCCTGAGCACTAACTGCTCCGCAAGGATCAACGCGTTGGCCTGGCTTTCGGTAAACATCACTGGTGGAATGCGATATCCTTCCATCAATGTATATCCTTTCCCCTCTTCCGTTACTATGGGAACGCCTGCCTGTTCCAATGCTTTTATGTCGCGGTAGATGGTTCTGATGCTCACCGAAAACTTATTTGCCAGTTCGGTTGCCGTAAGAAGCCGCTTCGTTTGCAATTGGGTTAAGATGGCAGTCAGTCGCGAAAGTCGCTTGGCGTCATTATCGTTCATTGTTCAGTTTATACCTTTTAGTTACCTAATTATTTTTCCCGCAAATTTCGCGGATAAGCGCAGATGAATACACTGCATTAAAAAATCTGCGCTCATCTGCGAAATCCGCGGGAAATAAACAGTCATCTATTACCGCTTCACTTCTGCAGGCTCCTTCTTAAACATAGAAGTAAGCACAGACACAGCCAGTACCACTACAATAACCCCCAGCGAAACACCCACTGATATTTTATACAGGTCTGTGATCGCCATTTTGGTGCCAACAAAAATGAGGATCAACGCGAGACCGTATTTCAAATTCTTAAAATACTTCTCTATCCCCGCAAGGGCAAAGTATAAAGAGCGAAGCCCCAGTATGGCAAACACATTGGAAGTATAAACAATGAACGGGTCATCTGAAATAGCTAGCACTGCGGGTATGGAATCAACCGCAAAAATCAAATCGCTGGCTTCGATAATGATCACCACAATAAACAATGGCGTGATCCAGATTTTGTTATCGATGCGTGTAAAGAACCGCTCCCCCACAAAGTCAGGAGTGACACGAAAAATCTTTTTCATCACCTTAACAATCGGATTGTTATCCATGCTGATGACCTCGTCTTTTTGCGTAAGAAATTTAATACCGGTATAAATAAGGAAAGCTCCGAAAATATAAATGAGCCAATGAAACCGGTGGATCAGTTCAATGCCGACCAGGATAAAGATGATGCGCATCACCAGCGCACCGGCTATACCCCAGAACAATACCTTATGCTGTGCGGAAGAAGAAACATTGAAATAAGAAAAGACCATGATGAACACGAAGATGTTATCCACGCTCAGCGATTTCTCGATGACATAGCCGGTGAGAAACTCGTAGGCCTTTTCGCTGCCAAAATAATAATAGATAAATACACTAAACGAAAGCGCGAGGCAGATCCATACGCCTGTCCAGATCAATGCTTCTTTAACAGTAACAGCATGTGCCTTACGGTGAAATACACCCAGATCGAGCACCAGCATACCAAGCACAAACACGTTGAACGCTATCCAGAGATAATGGGATTCGATGACCATAATATGATATTTTTGAAGATGAGATAAAAGCCTTACTAAAACGAATGACCGTAGGGTCATGATGATAATAATTGATGAAGCATAACTATGTGGCGTCTGCGAATGCAGTTTCCAAAATAGTTACGTCATGCTCTATCAGATTATCAATGCACAGTAGCGCAGAAAAATAGATTCAGGATAATGAACAGCGGGTATAACAGCATTAGTAAAATTGAACTGTACCTGGTTAACAAATAGCGGCAGCCGAACCACGAAACCTTCTGACCGTACGGAAAGTGCTTTTTCTTCTTCTTTCAGTGCCACCTTACCCGAGTTCTCTACCAGTTCCTTCTCCAGCCCTTTAAAGGCATCGTTAGTCCCTTCCATTCCTAGTGAAGGAAAAGACAAGAGCAGTACAAAAAGAAAAGAAGCCGCAGTGGCAATCAGTTTACAATACATCTGGAATAGATCAGGCTGTTATAAAAAGCAGGTACAAGTTAACGAATTAATATGAGATCTCTTATGAAATAAAACCCGAAATCACTTCCTATCAATGCTCTAAAGGACGCTTTTTGATCATCCCTCCTTTGGTGTCTTTGATGCTGCTCATTACAACAAACGCATTCGGATCAATCTTTTCTATTTCCGAGTTCAGTTTGTTTAACTCCAGCCGCGTCACTACGGTATAAACAATGTCGGTGTCTTTTGTTTCGCCCTTCTTTCCAAAGCCGCGCTTGCCGCTGTACATAGTCACGCCCCTTCCCATCGAGCTGATAATCATTGCGTGAATTTCATCGCTGTGTGACGAAACTATGGTTACTCCCATGTGTTCTTCGATACCTTCAATCACGAAGTCAAGCGTTTTGGATGCGGTGAGGTAAGTGACCATGGAGTACATGGCAATCTCCACCGAAAGAAAGTAAGCAGCAGTGGAAAAGATAATGACATTGATAATTATGATGATATCACCCATGGTCGTGCCCAGCTTGCGACTCAGGTAAATGGCCAACACCTCTGTGCCGTCAATAACGGCTCCACCTCTTACCGACAAACCAATTCCTGCACCGAGGAAAAAACCACCAAAGAGTGCGACCAGTAAATTATCATTGGTCACGTTTGGGAAGGTGACCGTTGCCACTACCAAAGCAAGACCTGATATAGCCAGTGCCGTCTTGATGGCAAACGCTTTACCAATCACTTTATATCCTAAAAAGATAAAAGGAATATTGACGGTAATGATGAGCAGGTAAAGCGGTATGGATGTAAGCGCTGAAATTAAAAGCGAGATACCCGTTGCGCCACCATCAATAAAATGATTGCTCAGCAGGAAACCTTTGAAGCCGAATGAAGCAGAGAAAATACCAATCGTGATCAGCACCAGGTCTTTTATGTTTTCCCTGAACGATATTTTCAATTCACGAAATCCTTTGGCCAGCTGGAACCGGGAGTACGTTACCTGGCGGCCTCTTTTACCTTTCTCCTTACGATACAAAATCGTTTTAATAATAATTTGTTTCCAGAACGAATTCATCTTGGCTATTTAATTCCCACATGATTACACGTGATGCAAGATACAATTATGTGAGGGAAGAACTTGCCTTTACACCTTTCAAAGCTGGCATTTCCCTCACCAGATACAGTGATCTAATCCCATTCTAATCTACAATGGTGGCCGTCACCGCAAAGAACAAAGCAGCACTGCGAGGAACGAAGCAGACAATCCAATCTTCCCCTCGGCCCAATACACCTGTTTAATAATGTTACGGTTTCTTACACCTGCGTCGCGCAGGCCTTTTGCTATGCGCTGAATGAACTGCGCATTGCCGGAGAGATAAAAATTACCTTCCTTCCATAAGTTCCAGATGCGGGGATGCAGTTCTTTCAGGTAGTTCATCGTGCTCACTCCATACTCCTGCCCTTTGCGCACTACTTCCAGCGAAGTGTCCAGTGAAGATGGAACTTCAGCGATGTCTGCAAACTCCAGTATGCCCAGGTAGTTCTGTTGCTGCTGATTAATTTTATGACGAAGACTTTCATATAAGCCCACCGTGGTTTCATCGCCCGCAAAAAAGTGATAGTTGTTTTCTCTGTAGACCCCTCTGCCCCGTGGCTCCACAATACGCATTACATCTCCTTCTTTCAGCTGATCGGCAAATAAACTTCCGGGGCCATGGCCATGAAGGTGAAAGATCACCTCACATACACCTTGTTCTGCATCGAACACACTGGGTGTATAGTTCCTGAAGTTGTTTTCATCTACCCGAAAGGAAATCGCATGACCTATATCAAAACGAAGGTCAGCGAAATCACCTTCAAAGCGTACCCACTTGAGGCGCGAATGAAGGTACTCAACGGCTGTCACCCGTACAGTGTGCATTTTACTTTTGAAGACAGCTTCCATCATGTCTCCTACCAGTTTAGGTACTCGTGGCATAGTTATAATTGAATAAAGTGAATAGCAGTGTGCTTTTTTTGTGGTTGCACAAAACAAAGGAAGAAACAGCGATCAGGAGTTAGACACTACAGGGAGAATGATGGACTATTCGCGGAATTTAGCGCGGAAGCTACCAGGAGCCATGCCTGTCATTTTAGAGAACAGGCGAGAGAAGTAAGCGCTGTCTTCATAGCCCAATTCAGCAGCAATTTCTTTTACACTGAGTGGCGAATAGTAAAGCAGTCGCTTTGCTTCGGTCACCACATGGTGATGAATCCAGTAGCTTACGGGGAATCCTGTCACTGTCTTTACAGATTCGTTGAGATGGGCAAGAGAGTAATTCATGGCAGCACTGTATGCCGCAGGACTCTTTCCTATTTTTGCATGCGCAGGCAGCATGGCTTTGAACTGACGTGCGATGAGCACAGAGCGTGAAAGTACTTTTGCCGTGGGTTGATTTTGCTGATAGTAATCGGCAATCATAGCAATGAATGCCCCGGCCAGCTGGTTGATGATGGAAAGACGAAACGAAGAGTGCTCCTGTTGCAGCTGATCATACAGCAGTCTGGCGCAGTCATCAAGCTTAGCTGCACTGGCTTTGTTCAGCGGCAACGGTTTTTGCACCATCAGGTATTCATTAAAGAAACCTCTCAGCTCTTCACTGATCAGCGAAGCATCAATGGCCATGAACCACCCGGTCAACTTCGATGAGGAAATATAATGATGCACCTGCCCCGGCAGCAGGTAGAAGGCAGCGCAGCATTTGAGTTTCATTTCTTCAAAATCGACCATCAAATTGCAGAAGCCGCTTTGCTGAAGACCGAAGATATAGTAATCGTCACGATGTACTTCTGCTACGTGCTGGCTGTTTGCCGCCTCTATATGACTTTGATGATAGAGCTCGATACCAATACCCGTGCGCTCCTCCAGCCGGTGTAGCGGAATAACAGAACGTGATGATTTTGCTTTCTTCATTATCAATTGCCGCAGCAATAGTAATAACAAATAAGGAAACATCATCACAAATCATTTCCACTCTATCATCAAATAAAAACATGAATCAAGAGGCAATATCTTCACGTGTAAGATGGCCACCATGATGCAGGGTGTCGGTGATTTTACGAACCACACAATCCAGTTCAGTGCCTGACTTGCGCAGCAGGTCTACCACATCTTCGTGCTTCATCGTATGATCATGCTCCATCAGGTTGATTAAACCCAAAATCCGCGAAAGCGGGCCACGCAACATGTGTGAGTTGATAAAGGCATATTCGGCCAGCTTTATATTCTGAATCTCCAGTTCTTCGGTACGTTCTTTCACACGATCTTCAAGCACTTCATTCAGGCGTTCAATCTGCCTGCTATGCAGCTTGATTTGCTTTTCATACTCCAAGCGTTGTGCCGTGCGGAAAGCCAAAGACAGGATATCCGATGCCGAACTCACAAAGATGATATCTTCGGCCGTCCAATTGCGGGCGTTGTGTTGCTGTTCACAGCAAATTAAGCCTTTCAAATCTCCATCGAGAAAAAAAGTAGAATCCAGCATGGAACAGATGTTGAGCGGACTAAGATAGGTTTCACCGAATTCTTTTGTGTACTCATGGGTCAGGGCATCATTCGCAACGATGACCTTCTGTTTTCTAAGCGCTTCAAAATAATGGGGCGCATCATTAAAATGCAACGTCATCACAGGCAAAAAAGAGCGACTTGCCGCTTCATAGCAAACTATCGATTCGATCACTTCTCTTTCCTTATCATACGTCCATATACTCACGCGACTGAGTTTCAGGTTCTCCGCGGTGGTCGTTGCAATGTCTCTTGCTGCACCTGAAAGATCGCCCAGTGTGATGCACTTATTTTTGGAAAAATTCAATAGTGTACCAATGTGGTGTTCCAGGGTTACATTTTTGAGATGAAGCAGCTCATTGATTTTTGCGATTTCAATATTTCGTTCTTCCAGCCTGCCACTAAAGCGTTGTATGCGTTTACGGTGCTTCCATTGTGCATACAGCAACCAGCTGGCCGAAAAGACCATTATCACCAATACAAGGATAATTGCATTTTGTCTTGCTTCAGCTGCCTTCAGCAATTTATTCTCCTGTTGCTTTCGCTCAATCTCTATTTCAAAATTGAATTTTTGTTCTTTCTGTACAATCTCCAGTGACTTAAGCGAATCTTTCACCACCAGGTATTGATTATAGCTGATCAGTTCTTCGCGTTCGTTATTTTGCTGGCGATACGTCTGCCACAAAAAGAAATGGGCTTCGAGACGGGAGTTCAGGTCTTTACGCATGGAAGAGATCTCGAGAGCTTTTTCAAAGTATCGTTTTGCTTCCACCCAGTTTCCTTTTTCAAACTGTATACGCCCCATGGTGAGATAAGCGCCCGGCAACAACCTGATGTTGGACGAATGAAGGATATAATCCAATCCTTCTTTACCTATCTTCTCGGCACGCACCAGGTCTCCTTTACTGATGAGGCATTCCGCCATGAGCGTTTTTATTTCGGCTATCCCGATTCCATCGTGTATCGTTTTGCCAGTGGAATCTGCCAACGCGAAATAATACATCGCCCTGTCGTCTTTCTTCTGATCCATGTATAATTTCCCCAGCTGAATCATCGCCGACATGGTTTCACGATCGCTTTTAAGTTTAAGCCGGATCTTATACGCATTGAGGTAATTCGCTTCCGCATCCGAAAATTCATTCTGAAGTTTATCCAATGCTCCCATGCTCTGATAGGTATAGGCGACACCCGATGAATCTTTCATACCGGAGAATAATATCAACGACCTGGAAAAATAAGGACGCGATTTCTGAAACAGTCCTTGTTCCAGAAACAAGCGACCGATGTTATTATAGGCATGCGCCAGTTGCAGTGAATCACTTTGCCTGCCTGCAATTACTACCGCCTGATTATAATATTCAAATGCATCCAGGTGATCACCACTGTGGCTGTTGGCAAGTCCGATAAAATTCAATGGTCGCGCCAGTCCTTTTTTTAAGTTAATGGTCTGGCCTAATGTATAGGCTTTAGTAGCATAGTAAATAGAACTATCTGGGTGCGAGGAACGATACTCCCAGGCGATATCCGAAAGCAGTCTGAATTGCTCCCGGTCTTTTGCATGACCCAGTTCTTGTTTAAGTTTTCTCAACAACTCTTCGTTCTGACTTAAACAGCTGACGCCATACGACAGAAAAACAAAAAGCAAGAGATACTTTCGTGTCACACTAATAAAGTTTGGGCGATAAAAGGTAATTAATTTACTGAGATAAACACACTGTCCGTAGAGAAAACAAATTGTTATTGAATAGTGAACAAGATCTATAATAATCGAAACAAGGTTCGTTCGCGCATCGTTTAGCCTGTATATTTGCTGCGCCTTCAAAACAACATCTGGTCATGGATAATTTTCTAGCTGCCCGATCACAGATGGCTCTCTCTCTGGGCTTTCACATTATATACGCCTGCATCGGAATGGTCATGCCGTTCTTCATGGCCATCTCTCACTTCAAATGGCTTACTACGAAAGATGTAACCTATAAAAACATCACCAAAGCATGGAGTAAAGGTGTTGCGATCTTTTTTGCAACGGGGGCTGTATCAGGAACCATGCTATCGTTTGAATTAGGATTACTGTGGCCCGAGTTCATGAAACATGCAGGGCCGATTTTCGGGATGCCTTTCTCACTGGAAGGAACCGCTTTCTTTATTGAAGCCATTGCACTCGGCTTTTTTCTTTACGGATGGGATAAATTCAACAAATGGTTCCACTGGTTTACGGGTGTTGTAGTGGGCATCAGCGGTTTGGTGTCAGGCATATTAGTGGTAGCTGCCAATGCCTGGATGAATAGTCCTGCAGGTTTTGAGTTTGTGAATGGCGAGTACATCAATATTGATCCGATCAAAGCCATGTTCAACGATGCATGGTTTACGCAAGCCTTGCACATGACCATAGCCGCTTTTGCTGCCACGGGATTTGCAGTAGCGGGTGTACATGCGTTAATGATATTGAGAGGTAAAAACATTTTATTCCATACCCGAGCTTTTAAGATTGCCATTGTATTTGGAGCGATTGCCTCTTTCCTTCAACCATTGAGCGGAGATCTCTCTGCCAAAGATGTAGCCAAACGACAACCCGCGAAGCTTGCTGCTATGGAAGCGCATTTCCATACACAGAAAGCAGCGCCATTAATTATCGGAGGTTTGCCCGATGAGAAAAACAAAACGGTTAACTATGCCATCGAACTCCCCGGTATGCTCAGCTTTCTTGCACACGGAAACTTTGAACAGGAAGTAACCGGACTCGATGCTATACCTGAAGAAAATCATGCCCCTGTGGTAGTTACTCATTTTGCCTTTCAGATCATGGTGGGCATAGGCATGTTTTTGATGCTGTTATCTATTATCTATTTCATCTCACTTAAAAAGAAAGAATGGTTCAATAAACGATGGTTCCTCAAATCGTTCGCTATTGCTACGCCATTAGGTTTCATTGCTGTGGAAGCAGGCTGGACAGTAACCGAAGTTGGCCGCCAGCCGTGGATCATTCACAATGTAATGCGCACTGCAGATGCGGTAACACCTATGCCGGGTATCGCCTACTCCTTTTATTTATTTACTGCCATATATATTTCATTATCACTGGCAGTGATCTTCTTATTAAAGCGCCAGATCAGCATGGTACCTTCCCTGTATGATGAACTTAATCCATCCGATCATTAATTTATGGAATACGTCATTATCGCTTACCTGTTTTTATCCATACTGCTCTATGTGGTACTTGGCGGTGCCGACTTTGGTGCAGGCATCATTGAGTTATTTACTTCCAATAAAAACAGGAGTCGCACACGCAAGACTTTATATCAAGCCATTGGTCCGATATGGGAAGCCAATCACATGTGGCTGATCATTACCATTGTTATTTTGTTCGTTGCTTTTCCTGTTATCTATGCCGAGATGTCGGTGTACTTGCACATTCCACTCATCATTATGCTTATTGGAATTATTGCAAGAGGTACTGCTTTTGTATTTCGTCATTACGATGCGGTGAAGGATGATATGCAGTGGTATTACAATCGCATCTACATACTATCGAGTTTTGTCACCCCATTCTTCCTTGGCGTGATAGCAGGAAGTGTGATCTCCGGTCAGATTGATCATGAATCAAAAACATTTGCAGACACCTATGTGTATAGCTGGCTCAATTGGTTTTCGTTAGGGGTTGGTTTGTTCGTAGTTGCGTTGTGCGGATTTCTTGCCTCCATCTACCTGATTGGTGAAGCGGATAATAAAGAAGACCGCACACGTTTCGTGAACAAAGCAAAGCACATGAACATTGCAGCCATTGCAAGCGGACTCATTGTATTTATAGTCGCTGTCATTGAAGAAATACCTTTACTCAACTGGATCTTTGATAATCCGGTAGGAACAACAGCCGTAATTGCAGCCACACTTTCACTTATCACTTTATGGTACCTGATCATTAAAGGAAAGTCATTCATCATTCGTCCGCTGGCTGCCTTCCAGGTAACGATGATATTGCTTGCCATTGGCTATGCGCACTATCCGGACTTCATCATTGTTCGCAATGGAACGAACCTTTCTTTGTTTGATCATCTTGCACCTGAAAAAACACTCGCTGCTTTAGGATGGGCTTTATTATTAGGAAGCTTATTCATCTTACCTGCACTTTATTATCTCTACTACAGTTTCAACAAGCCTTTGACAGACGATTGATGATTACCGTTTTAATTATTGACGATGAGGAAAACCTGCGCAAGCTGATGGCGCGTGTTATTGAGCTGGAAGGATATAACGTACTGCAGGCGGCCAACATCAAAGAGGGGTTAAAACAACTCAGCAAAGAATCGATACAGGTGGTCATTTCTGATGTAAAACTTCCGGACGGAAACGGAGTTGAACTCGCTGCGAAAATCAAGCACGATTATCCTGCTCTCGAAGTGATCGTGCTCACTGCTTATGGCACCATCGAAGACGGTGTGAAGGCCATCAAGAACGGAGCTTTTGACTACTTAACCAAAGGCGATCACCAGCAAAAAATTTTACCCTTGCTCAGCAAAGCTTCAGAAAAAGCAGCGCTGCAACAGAAAGTGGTTCAGCTGGAATCAAAGCTGCAAAACAAATTTGGATTCGATACCATATTGGGAAGTACCAGGCTCATTCAGCAAAGTATCGATCTGGCAAGAAAAGTAGCCGCTACGGATACCACCGTTTTATTATTAGGTGAAACAGGTACAGGTAAAGAAGTATTCGCGCAAGCCATTCATTACGAAAGTTCAAGAAAGGCAAAGTCATTTGTTGCCTTGAATTGTAGTGCGTTTCCTAAAGATCTTTTGGAAAGTGAATTGTTCGGTCACGCCGAAGGTGCATTCACGGGTGCTACCAAAGCAAAGAAAGGCTACATCGAAGAAGCACATGACGGCACCTTATTTCTGGATGAGATCGGTGAGATGAACATTGACCTGCAAGCTAAACTTCTGCGTGTATTAGAAACCGGAGAATATTATCGTGTAGGAGAAAGTAAAGTGAAGAAAGTAAATGTTCGTTTCCTTGCTGCCACCAATCGTAATCTCGAAAAAGAATCGGAAGCAGGACATTTCCGTATGGATTTGTTTTATCGCCTTTCCGTATTTACCATTTCACTTCCCTCGTTGCGCGACAGGCAAAACGACATTCCATTGCTTGCCGGTTATTTCGTGAAGCAATTTTCATTGAAGACGAATAAGAAGGAGTTAATCATTTCAGATAGTTTTCTCAAAGCCCTGCAACATCATGCCTGGAAAGGAAACATACGCGAACTGAAAAACGTCATCGAACGCAGTGTTATTCTTTCTGATGATCAACTCGATGCCAGCGTGCTTCCCTCCGACTTCACACTGGATCAGGATCACAGCTCCCTCACATTAGCCGACGCTGAAAAGATTCACATCCGCAAAGTATTGCTGACAGCCGGAGGAAATAAAACCCAAGCCGCAAAGCTGCTTGATATTGGATTGACTACACTGTATCAAAAGATTAAGGACTATAATCTATAATCCTTCTTCTGTCATGAGGGTTGCCAACCTTTTGAAGGTTGGCAACCCTTAACAACCTACCAGTAAATCCTTATCAATTTTAGTTCTGTAGAACCCGGGCGGGAGAACATAAGCTCTTCGTATTAATTTTGCAGGCGCCCGTAATAGATTCAAACTTCTTAAAAGTTCGTTGATGAAAGTCGCTGGCGACTTTCATCAACGAACTTTACTAATGCGCAGCTTGCAACCTTCATCAGTGATGCACTCCTTCCTCCTGCGCCATTCGCACAATCTTAATCAGGTGAGTAACCGAGTACAACGTACTTTGATAATTAAAACGACAACTGGGATTAGGGTTGCCAACCTTTAAAAGGTTGGCAACCCTAGACAATGGGTGGACTATTAAAAGAAAATCACTAAATTGCTATTATGATCACTAAAGAAGAGCTAAAAAGAGAGGTAGACCAGCTTCCGGAAAACCTGGTTGAGGAAGCGTATTCTTTCTTAAAAAAAATAGTCTCTCAAAAAAATACAGAAACAAAAGAAAATAACTGGAAGCTCTGGAGAAGCAATCTGGAAAAATTCAGTTCTGATTTCATGGACAACAGAAATCAACCCGCTCATGAGTCTTGCCACCTACCTTGTACTCATCCAATTATTCCATTGCCTTAGCGTGTGGGTAGCAACAGCTATCTTAAGCAAACACTTCATAATCTACCAGTTAATCTTTATCAATTTTAGTTTCTGTGGAATAGGGTCGGAAGAACGTAAGCTCTTCGCATTAATCTTGCAGTCGCCCGTAATAGCATTTCAATGACAGACAAACGCTAGCGTTTGCCTGTCATTGAAACTTCTTAAAAGTTCATTGATGAAAGTCGCTGGCGACTTTCATCAACGAACTTTACCAATGCGCAGCCTGCAAGCTTCATCAAAGATGCACTCTTCCCTCCTGCGCAATTCGCACAATCGTAATCAGCTAAGTGAACCGCTTATCGAAGCACTTTGATTATTGAAACAAAAATTTTGTAAAAGGGTTGCCAACCTTTCCAAGGTTGGCAACCCTCATAGTACTGGTCTACAAGAGCTATCCAGGCGCATGGCAGTACATAAGCAATACTTGCCACCGGTGCGTTTCAGAATATCATAGTTCACACATGACTCACATCCTTTCCAGAATTTTTTATCTGCTGGCATATCTGCAAATGTGGTGGGGTGAAAACCGAGTGTGGTGTTGATCTTCATTACCGCAGCGCTGGTGGTAATTCCCACCACGCTTGCATGGGGATATTTTTCATGGCTCAATTGAAGCAATGCTTGCTTTAGTTTACCTGCAAGGCCGCATTCGCGAAACGCAGGGTTAACGATCAGGCCGGAATTGGAAACAAAACTTCCATTGTCCCACACGACGAGGTAACAAAACCCGGCCCATGTGCCGTTGAGATCGGTAGCGACAAGCGCATGGCCTTGCTGCATATAACTGATAATTGTTTCAGGAGATCGTTTGCTTATACCCGTTCCTCTTGCCTGTGCACTTTCCTGCATGGTTGTGGAGATGAGTGAAGCAAAATGATAATGCTGTTCGTTGGCTACTTCAATTAAAAATTCGTGATGAACGTTGTCCATAAAAAAATGAATCGACTCTTTGGTTATCCGATTGTCATTACGCGTTGACAATATCTGTACCAACCGCGTTTGCGATACCTCTGCATTACCTGGCCTGATTCCATCCTGCTATTTCAGAAAACACCCTTCGGAAATGGAAGGGTGCCAAAATCAAATTAAAGCATAACTCACTGATTAATAACCAACTGCTTCTCAGGGCACAGACATTGCCCATGTGCCTGCAAAATCATTACAACTATGATCACCGAAAGAGTAGCCCTGGTTATACTGGACGGAGAGATTCCTAAAAGCGAAAACGATCCTCATTATACCCGGCATTATTATCAGTCCATCCAGGCTTTTGCAAACGCCACACTCGCGCTTTGCGAGCAGAACAATTTCAAGAAGCTCGATCGCTACCTGAAAGTAGCGTTGAAGTTGTTTAAAGAAGGAAACGATACTGTGCGCAATGGTATTGTGAATGTCTATCTCCATACCGTATCGCATTTTCTTGATACACATCGTGTACATAAAAAATGGATGGAAGCATACATGCCTGTGGAGCTGCAGAAAGAATATGCACGCCAGCATTACACCAGCGGAATTTAAAATTTTAAACATACAACTATTATGATGATTGCATTAATGATTMTGCTGGGCCTGGTGGGTTTCTGGCTGGTGTACAAACTCATTGACGTCTTTGAAAAAATATAACTGCTATGATGATCGCCTTGTTTATTATCTGTGTGCTCCTGTTTGCTTACCTGATGTATGCACTCATTAAGCCCGAAAAATTCTAGTGTAGTTGATCGTGAACAGATCATAGTTAATAGTAAAACACTAACTATTGATAACATTCACTACGATTAACTTTTAACCATTAACTATTAACAATCAAAAATGAATACTGAAATTTTAGGAGTTATCGCACTCTTTGTCATAATCGTTCTACTGGCCATTCCTCTTGGTAAGTATTGCGCTAAGGTTTTTAAGGGAGAGAAAACGTGGCTGGATTTTATGGCGCCTCTTGAGAAGCTGATCTTCAAGCTATGCGGCATCAATCCGGAGACCAAAATGGATTGGAAGGAAAATCTAAAAGCATCACTGATCCTTAATCTTATCTTCTTTTTGTGGGGAATGCTGGTGCTGCTTACACAGTCTTTCCATCCTTTCTGGAATCCGGACGGAATAGGAAGCATGGAAGCAACTACTGCTTTCAACACCGCCATTAGTTTTATGACTAATACCAACCTGCAGCATTACAGTGGTGAAACAGGTGCCACCTATCTTACTCAATTACTGCTGTTTTGTTTTTTACAATTTGTGAGTGCGGCTACAGGTATAGCTGCTATGGCTTCTATTTTCAAAGCAGTCACACAACGCCAGGCTTCTGATCTGGGCAACTTCTACAATTTGTTTTTAAAGAGCTGTACGCGCATACTTCTTCCGTTATCGATAGTAGTTGCTGTGCTGTTAGTTTTTCATGGAACGCCTGCCACTTTCGAAGGTGCAAAACAGGTTGTAACACTGGAAGGTGATACGGTAAACGTTGCGCGTGGCCCCGTTGCGGCTATGGTGGCCATCAAACAAATAGGAACCAACGGTGGTGGGTTCTTCGGTCCTAACTCTACCCATCCGTTCGAGAATCCTGACTACTTCACCAACTTCGTGGAAAACTTCTCTATTCTTATTATTCCTATCGCACTGGTTTTTGCTTTCGGATTCTACATCAAAAAACCTAAAGTAGGTTACGCCTTCTTTGGAGCAATGACTTTAGTGTTCCTGGTGTTTGTTGCCATCACTGTCCATTTTGAAATGGCAGGCAATACAAAGATTGTAGAAATGGGAATCAGTCAATCCATGGGAAGTATGGAAGGTAAGGAAGTTCGCTTTGGTGCAGCAGCCAGTGCCTTCTGGGGAGTGTCTACTACTTCTACTTCCAATGGTTCCGTGAACTCCATGCACGATAGTCAAACTCCTATCTCCGGTGGCGTGTATATCCTGGACATGATGATCAATGCGATCTACGGAGGTGCCGGTGTCGGGTTTATCAACTTCTTTGTCTTTGTAGTGATTGGTGTGTTCATCGCAGGACTGATGGTGGGACGCACACCGGAATTGTTTGGTAAGAAGATTGAAGCAAAGGAAGTAAAGATTGCCGCGTTAGTCGCTATACTTCATCCCTTCCTGATTTTAGTAAGCACAGGGATTGCAGCATCGGTTCATTCCACTAACCCTGATATCGGTTGGTTAGCCAATCCCTCCTTCCACGGCTTCAGCGAGATGTTGTATGAGTTTACATCTGCTGCTGCGAACAATGGATCAGGCTTTGAAGGACTCGGTGATGCTACTCCATTCTGGAATATCGTCTGTGGATTGTGTATGCTCTTCGGCAGGTTCATTCCTATCATCGGACCATTGGCCATAGCCGGTTCGCTGGCATCGAAGAAATACATACCTGAAAGCAGCGGTACACTGAAAGTAGAAAGTCCTGCCTTCGTAGCGGTGTTACTTTCCGTGATCATCATCATCGCAGCGTTGTCCTTCTTCCCTGCACTCGTACTTGGCCCCATCGCCGAATACTTCTCCTTATAAAAACTAACAATCCAAAATTCCAGCATCTAACATCCAGTATCTAGCATCCAGCATCTAATATCCAGCATCTAACATCGAATATATGAGTACTAAAAATAAAACCCGGTTGTTCGAACCTGCTTTAGTAAATGAAGCGATCAAACAATCTTTTGTAAAGTTGAATCCATCCGCGATGATTAAAAATCCCGTGATGTTTTGTGTGGAGATCGGAACGTTCATCATGTTGTTCGTCACGGTCTATTCATTCAGTAATCCCAGCCAGGGCTCGTTTGCTTACAACCTGATCATCTTCCTGGTGCTGCTGCTTACTTTATTGTTTGCCAACTTCGCTGAAGCCATTGCCGAAGCGCGTGGTAAAGCACAGGCTGACTCTTTGCGCAAGACACGCGAAGAGACTCCTGCCAAGGTGATGGCCGACAATGGCATCATGACGACCATGTCATCCAGCCGGTTAAAGAAAGGCGATGTCTTCTATTGTGAAACCGGTGACCTGATTCCATCCGATGGCGAAATCATTGAAGGTATTGCTACCATTGATGAATCAGCAATCACGGGTGAGTCTGCTCCTGTCATTCGTGAAGCGGGTGGTGATAAATCATCGGTAACGGGTGGAACGAAAGTACTGTCGGATAAAATCAAAGTACTGGTGACCACACAACCCGGTGAAAGTTTTCTTGACAAAATGATTGCATTGGTAGAAGGTGCCAGTCGTCAGAAAACACCTAATGAAATTGCATTGACATTATTGTTATCCGGATTCACCATTGTCTTCCTGTTAGTAACCGTGGCACTGAAACCTTTTGGTGATTATTCCAACACTGCTATTCCTATCGGTGCATTGATCGCTTTGTTTGTATGTCTGATTCCAACTACCATCGGTGGTTTGTTATCTGCCATCGGTATCGCAGGTATGGATCGTGCCTTGCAGGCCAATGTCATTTCCAAATCAGGTAAGGCGGTGGAGACTGCCGGTGATCTGGATACTATCTTGTTAGATAAAACAGGAACGATCACGATTGGTAATCGTAAAGCAACAAAGTTCTATCCTACCGATGGCATTTCGGAAGATGAGTTGATTGAAGCCGCTACCATCGCTTCACTTGCCGATGAAACGCCCGAAGGTAAATCCATCGTAGAGTTAGCGATGACAAAAGGATACAAACACCCTGCTACTATCGGAAGCAATGCCACTTCGATTGCCGATCTGTTTCCACAAGCAAGAATCATTGCGTTCTCTGCCGATACACGCACATCAGGCATTGAGATCGCTGAACGCAGCATCCGCAAAGGTGCCTATGATGCGATCAAAAAACTGGTAGAGAAAAACGGGCAGGTAATCCCTGCTGAAATCAAAAAAATCGTAGAGACCATATCCGGTAACGGTGGTACCCCCTTGGTAGTAGCACAAAACAACAAAGTGCTTGGCGCGATTGAGTTACAGGACATTGTAAAGCCCGGTATCCGCGAACGCTTCGAACGCCTGCGCAAGATGGGTGTGAAGACCGTGATGGTAACGGGTGACAATCCATTAACCGCAAAGTACATCGCTGAGAAAGCCGGCGTGGATGACTTCATTGCCGAAGCAAGACCAGAAGACAAAATGCAATACATCAAAATGGAACAGGCCGGTGGCAAGCTGGTGGCCATGATGGGCGATGGTACCAACGATGCTCCTGCCCTTGCGCAAGCCGATGTTGGCGTTGCCATGAACAGTGGCACACAAGCGGCCAAAGAAGCAGGCAACATGGTCGATCTTGATAACGATCCTACCAAACTGATTGAAGTAGTTGAAATCGGGAAACAGTTGTTAATCACACGTGGTACATTAACAACCTTCTCCATTGCCAATGACGTGGCCAAGTACTTCGCCATTGTGCCTGCGCTGTTCATGGTATCCATTCCTGCACTACAGGCATTGAATATCATGCGACTGACCAGCCCCGAGAGTGCGATCTTATCCGCTATCATCTTCAATGCCATCATCATTCCCATGCTGATCCCATTGGCATTGCGTGGTGTAGCCTACAAGCCGATTGGTGCCAGTGCATTGCTTACCCGCAACTTATTGATTTATGGCTTAGGTGGGCTTATCGCTCCTTTTATTGGTATCAAACTTATTGATATGCTTATCACTCCGTTGATCGGTTAATGGTTACCAGTTACCTGTTGCAAGTAAAATCCAACATCCTTCGGTCTGTGAGGACACAGACCGAGGTGATGGTCCAATGAACACAGCAACCTGCACTAAATAAACAACATCAAATTAATCGCAGTGAATCAAAAGCAATCAGTTAATCTAGTCAATCACAGTCAATCACAATAATCAGTTTAATCATAGTTAAAGACAATCATCATGAAAACATACATCATCCCCTCCCTAAAAATCACCCTCATCACTCTAATCTTGTTTGGTGTAGTATATCCTTTACTCATCAGCGCTATCGCATTAGTTGGTGCCCCCAACGGAGGGCAAGGAGAAGAAGTCACTGTCAACGGAAAAGTTGTGGGCTTTGAGCTGATCGGGCAAAAGTTTGATGACGATCGTTATTTCAACAGTCGCCCTTCTGCTGTGGATTACAATGCTGCATCAACAGGTGGTTCGAACAAGGGACCATCTAACCCTGATTATCTTGCGGTAGTGCAAGCGCGCATCGATACTTTGTTAGTGCATAATCCCACAATAAAAAAAGAAGCGATTCCTTCTGACTTAGTAACCGCTTCCGGTGGTGGATTGGATCCGCACATCAGTATTGCTGCGGCTAATCTACAAGTGGAGCGTATTGCCAGGATCAGAAACATCAAACCGGAAGTACTCACTCAGCTGATCAGCAAAAATACAGAAGGGCCATGGCTGGGAATGTTTGGAACATCGAAGGTGCATGTGTTGCATTTGAATGTGGATTTGGATGGGGTTGGGAATTAGACATTAGGGGTTGGGTATTGGGAATTGGGCATTAGACATTAGGTGTTGGGGATTGGGTGTTGGGTGTTGGGTGTTGGGTGTTGGGGATTAGAT
>NNBV01002117.1_pt1 | contig 23832 bp, 18 predicted proteins | sample 1173771 | NCBI WGS metagenome assembly NNBV01 (sample SAMN07173938, study PRJNA388173) | plant metagenome | isolation source: symbiotic tissue sample KVS11 | place: Norway: Troms, Kvaloya island | reverse complement strand
ATGTAACCATTAGCGCAATCCATAAAATCTCCTTTTTATTGCATTCTGCCGGATATGCTCAAACATATCATGTCGAATCGATTGAGTGAGATAAGGTCTTCGTTCTTTCGTTGACCAAACCACGTGAATCCAAACTCTGACAAATGGCATAGGCTAAAGGATTTTATTATTAAAAAATCATTTTGGCTAAGTGCTTAAATCGGGATCATTCATTACCCAATTTCAAAATTTATAAGCTTCCAAAAAATTCTTTTAGGGCTTATTTAACCTGAATCATGTAAATCATGACCATCAAGTTTAATCATAGTTTAGACTAATGGCAGCTTACTCACCAGTGCCTTCAAACCCTTCCCTCTCACATCAATAAAAATTTCACTTCCCACGGCAGCATTTGCTGAGGTAACATATCCTAATCCAATACCTGTGCTTAATACGGGTGACATGGTTCCGGAAGTTACTTTACCGATTACATTTCCTGCGGCATCTTTGATAGCATAGTCATGACGGGGGATTCCCTTGTCAATCATTTTGAAGCCAACCAGTTTTTTAGTTACACCTTCTTCTTTTTGCTTTTTCAGGTTAGCTGAATTGGTAAACTCTTTGGTGAATTTGGTAATCCAACCCAGGCCTGCTTCCAATGGTGATGTTGTATCGTCAATATCGTTACCATACAAACAGAAGCCCATCTCCAGGCGCAATGTATCGCGTGCTCCTAATCCGATCGGCTTGATGTTCTCCTCTTTACCAGCTTCGAAGATGGCATTCCATACGTTCGTTGCCGATTCATTCTTCACATAAATTTCAAAACCACCTGCACCCGTATAACCTGTGTTACTGATCACCACATCTTTCTCACCGGCAAACTCACCGATAGCAAAGTGATAGTACTTTATAGCCGACAAATCTACTTTCGTGAGTTTCTGCAATACCGCTACTGCCTTGGGGCCCTGTATCGCGAATAAGCTCAACGCATCCGAGTTGTTCTTCATCACGGCACCTTTGGTGTTGTAGCTGGAAATCCAGTTCCAGTCCTTCTCTATGTTAGATGCATTGACAACAACCAAATAATCATTGTCTTTGATCTTGTAAACAAGTAAGTCATCCACAATACCACCGTCTTCATTGGGCAGGCAAGAGTATTGAGCCTGACCATCGATCAGTTTGCTGGCATCGTTGCTGGTCACACGCTGAATCAGATCCAGTGCATCAGGGCCTTCAATTTTAAATTCGCCCATGTGCGATACATCAAACACACCTACACCATTGCGCACCGTCATGTGTTCCTCAATATCTGAAGAGTAACGAACGGGCATATTATAACCTGCAAAAGGAACCATCTTGGCGCCTAAGTTTGCATGCAGATCATTGAGGGCAACTTTCTTTAGTTCCATAGCTTTTAATGAAGGTGGCAAAAATAAGTATAGATTCTTGTGCAGCCTAATTTGAGGGAGCTAACAAGGCGGCACGATGATCAGTTATAAACCGGTTATATGCTTTCTCTGAAATGAGCGGCTTCAATCGCTCCAGACCATCGTTCACATATCCATCCAAACCAAAACGGGCTGCCTCAAGGCAATACGCTTTTAACAGCTTTACCGAGTGCGTGTTCTTTTGAATGGCATCGGAAAGTATATTATACGATTTCAGTTTTTCCTTACTGTGTTTTTTAAAGTAGGCAGCAGCAGCAACCACACCGTCTTCAAAGAAGGGATTAGCGCCGGCAAGCCACTCGAAATTTTTACGGGCTGCAACGGTATCCTTAGATTCATTGATTAACGCATTGAAATAGATTTGCTCTATCTTATGCGATGCATCAAACTTCACACCATTACTGAGTTGTTTGGTGAGCAAAGCCAGATCTCCTTTCTTCGCCAGTATCATCAACTGGAAGTGAATCAGGTCATCATATACTTTTTGATCACTCAGTTTTAAGTTTCTGATCTTTTCTAAAGTACGAATAGCCGCATCGGTTTCATCCAGATGGAATAAACGCTTGCTGCGATCCAGGATAGTGCGGGCACGATATTCTTCATCCACAATTGAATTGACCACCTGGATAAACTGAGCCGAGTCTTCCTGGTGAATGCGATAGCGGGAGTAAGAATACTTATCTTCATCACTCAATGTGCTTACTGATTTCGCCTCCACACGTAACACATGAATCATTTTTTTACTCAGCGCCACCTGGATAGAATCTTTTGATTGCCCTAAGCTATCCCACAACACCAGTGAAGAACCAATATCACCTGATTCGGCAGTAGCCACGGCCAGTGTTTGTTTTGACTGATCAAAGTTCTGATTGATGGCGTAATCAAGATAAAGCTTAGCTACTTCGGGTGAGTGCTGATCGAGTGCCCACAGTGCAAGCACATTATTATTTTTTCCCTGACTGCTGCTATAAAAAGTAACCCGCTCCAACAACTGAAAAGCTTTACCCACCTGACCATCGGCATACAAAGCAAACGAAGCTGCGGTTAATAATCCTTCGCCGTAGCCTGCATTCACTCTGCGCTCTCCAAGTTTAATCGCTTTGGTAATAAAAGCAGAATCGAGCTCGCCTAAATGATTGATCAGGTAATTGCCAATCAGGCTGGAGGTAAAAAGATTCAGAACGGAATCTTTATCCAGATCGATATCCATCTTTATTTTTTCACCATGCAGATTAGCGAAAGCCAATGCATTGGATCGTACACCATCTTCGGTAGAACCCAGCATACGATAAAGGGAATCAGAACTGATTTTAAAATCATTCCTTGCTGCCAGCCCGATCATATTTGTCTTGGCGGAATAACCCGCCAGGGAAGAAGTCTGTGCTTCTCTTAAAAAAGTAAAAGCAGAATCGAGCAGGTTCAGTTGAGCATACACCAACCCTTGCGTATTTTTTATAGGGCCACTATCCGGAAAGGCTTTAATGCCATCGCGAAGAACCAGCAAAGACTCCAGCCAGTTTTGATCACGTTGAAAAGTCTGGCTATAATTCAGGAAGGCCATCTCTGTTGGTCTCCGCTCAGTAGCACGTTTATAGTACCTGCGTTCCTTACCGTAATTGAATTGTCCCGCTTCTATATTGGCGGTAACATAGTTGGAGTGATGATTTAAAAAACCATATGTACCCGCCTTTTCATAAAAACCAATTGCCAGTGCTGGATTGCCCAAGGTGCGATACAAATCTCCAGCAGCATTATAGTACGCAGAGAACCCATTGTGAATAGGAGCCTGCCAGGTATTATAAAAGACAAAGGCCACCGTTGCAATCAATCCACCCAGGCGATAGCTAAAGTATGGCATGCGGGCAGGGCGATACATTACTTTAAAAGCAGGAAGGTTATGGCCAAGTACATCAAAGAAGTTGGCGATCACATAGGTGAGAAAAATAATTCCAAAACCCAGGTGACTGAAGATGATCAGGTCAGTGATCGTTTCCAAACCCGGATCATTCGCACTGGCAGTGAAATAACCAATGGTAGCAAAAGCAATAACACCTAAACTCAAAAACAGATAAACACCAAACGGGTTAGTGGCGATGATTTCTTCATATTGATTTTCTCTTTGTCGAAATCCCCAGATGCCCAGTACCGCCGAAATAGTGAGGAGCAGGAAGAAGTTAACATAGAGAAAATTCCATTCGATGTAATGAAACTTATTGGCATACGCCAAACCTAAGTTGATAAAATAAATAAGACTGATCACCAGGAAATGCTGCAGGCTTCTTGTAGGATGTTTGCTTGAGCTGACCACATAAATAAAGCTGGCCAGAATTTCGTGTGCCACCATCATAACAAAAATGATTGCAAAAAGAATGGCTGCGGCAATACTTGTGGTAGATAAATGCAGAAATGGTTTTTCTACTGTGGAGAAGAAATAGATAACAACGCCAAACACAAGCGTGATACCGGTGAAGATAAGAAGTCGTGAAAGAAATGAAGTAGCACTTTTTACGGCATTCAAATAATAGCTTACAGGAACGTAGGTCAGCAACACCACTACAGTAAATACTTTATCCAGGCGACCGAAGAGCTGAAGAATCTCCAGGCGAAGCGAAGCAACAAAAAGAATGAAGATTCCTGCGCCTACAAAAAACCAGAAGCGTGGCAGCGTAGTGACGACTGACAATAGCATGATAACTGCTGCGAACAATAATCCAAGAAAGAGGTAAGCAAATGTGCTATCGGGTCTTAAATCGCTTCCCAATAATCGCTCGAAGATGAGATAACTATCGGATTGAATGGTGAAATCAAACGGACCAAGCTGGAACTGATGTACCGGGGCTTCCTTCAACTGTTGTTCTTCCACATACTCCCAAGTCAATGCAGGGGCAGGGGCACGAAAGTAAGAGAACCATAAAAACAGGAGAGAGAAAATAAATGTACCGGCAGTAATTCCAAAAATACGTTGATAAACTTTAGGCCAGTCTTTCCAGAATTGTAGTGTGTGCATAGTTAGCAGTAAGCTTCAGGCAGCAAGCTACAAGCCTGATTAAAATGATCTGTATAATGCATGGGCTTGTAGCTTGAAGCCTGCCGCTCGCAGCGATATTCAATAAATTATTCTAACACTTTAGGCACCCGGAAATAATCAGCATCTTTCTTAGGTGCATTCTTCAACGCATAATCATGATCGATGTGCGGCTTCACTTCGTCTTCGCGCAGCATGTTCACTTCATGACTCATGGTAGTCAATGGTTCTACACCTTCGGTATCTACTTCATTCAGTTTCTCCACAAAGGCGACAAACTTGTTCATGTCCTGCAGGATTTTATCCACGTCTTTATCGTTGATCTCCAATCGCGACAGGTGAGCGATTTTATCAAGTGTTTCCTTATCTATTTTCATTTTTTCAAATCCGTAATTCAATTTCGTCCATTGGGCTTAAGCTCGTGGCAATAAATTTTGAAAGAAGAAAGGGCTCTAGCCCAACAACGAGGAACTGATTTATTGAGTAGACTACTTCCTTTGTTCTTCTCTACAATTTATTCTGCTTTCTTAATTCCTGATCCATGATCGCGTACACTTTTTCTTTCAACTGATCGGTATCCGCCAGGGTCAACCCTATCGTTTCAATAGGCTCATGAAAAATCACTTTCACTAAGCCTCTATGCAACTGATTTTCAGGGTCGGGCAAAATTATCCAATTAAAAGGAATGGTGACAGGCACTACCGGGATTTGTTTTTCAATGGCCACCCGAAACGCACCATCTTTGAAAGGCGACATGATGGGAATATTGGGAGAGTTAATTCCTCCTTCCGGAAAGATGACCAGGCTCTTGCCCGCGTCCACTGCCTCCAAAGATGACTTTATAGATGACATTCTGCTTTTCAGACTGGCACGATCCACCAGAATATGCAGCCGTGAATACATGTAGCCGAACACAGGCACTTTACCGATGCTGCTCTTACCGACAAAGTTGGCGTTAATCGGGTTGAGACCCATCACCGGAATATCAAGGTAAGAAGAGTGATTGGGGGCAAAAACGTATTGACGTTTTTTGTCGAGTTTCCCGCGCACTTCAATGCGGTAGGGAAGAAAGACAAAGGTAAACATGAGGTGTGCCCACACTCTGTTAATAATGCCAACCCAGCGAAAGCGGGCAGGAAAAAAGATAGGCACAAATAAAAATGGGAGTACCAAAGCAAACAGAAGTGCGAATACAAAAAAGCCATACCCCGTATGAATGGCCCGTAGAATTTTCATGGAGGGCAAGATAAGCCATAAAAGAAAATCGTCCAATCATTTTTGAAATGACTGGACGATTTATCGTAATCAATCAATAAAGGTTAAAATCGATAGTACAAAAACAGACCGCTTGCCGGATTCATTGTGAAGAAGATATTATCTCCATTTCTATGACCATCAATGGCATCCGGACTAAAGTATTTTTGATTCTCAACGAATCTTTTGTAACCCGCCGATAGATTGGCTTCAGCAGAGAGATATAATCGATGATTGATTGCGAAACGAATCCCTAGAAAGGGACGAACACTCAATCCATACATTTTTGCTTCACTTTCCTGATTCTTCGCGACACCGTAATAAACAGAACTCTTTGTTAGAGTAAATGAAGGAACCAAATCGGCTCCATAGTACCAGACCCACTTGCTGCTTATACTGTTTTGAAATTCCTTTCCCAGTACTATTGCTACATTAGCATAGGAAGTATAGTAGGATGTGGTATTAGAATAACCCGAAGAAATGTCTGGGTTATTCCAGTCAACATTGATGCTGGTACCGATGCGTAGTGCTTTATTTTCAGATGTATATTTCTTATACATCAGTGAGAAGGGAGTTTGACTGGAATTAAACACGCCATTGAGAATAAAAACGGTATTGAATCCAATATCATTTTTATACGTCTTTTCACTTTGCTCCGTTTGAGCAAATCCAAAAGTAGTTGCACTTAAAAATACAATGAGTAGTAGTACTTGTTTGATTTTCATAAAAGTTTGGCTTAATGGGTAATTGATTTTTAAATCTACTCAGCGTAGAACAGAAATCACTCAAATTAAACCAAACTAAGAAAGGCAGAAAGGATAATGGCCAATCTGCCATTATCTATTACTTATTTATTAATGGCATTCGTTCTAGGAATAGTGATGATCTGTGTCTGCCTTCCATCGATATAACGGAAGTTGCCAGCATCATCAAAGAACCCATCTTCTTCCAGTTGTATACGGATATCCTTCTTCCATTCGGGAATCGTGACGGTACAATTCAGCTCGATGGAATAAGCGGTATTGGTATGTAAAGGATAATCTCCATTGAACGGAACTCCGCCCTGCATATCCCACATGCCCACCGTTGTGCCTGCTGCATGACCATGGAAACCGATCGGGTGTGTATAGATGGAGGGGACGATTCCTTCCGCAATGGCTTGTTCACGACTTGCTTTCAGAATTTCATTGCCTGTTCTTCCTGCTTTATAATTGGAGGTAAGAATATCCTGCAGGCGATTTCCTTTTTTGAATGCTTCGCGCAAATAAACAGGAGGCTCGGACTCTCCTGCTTTTAAGATATACGCATGTTGCTGTGTGTCTGTATTCAATCTCAAATAGGTGATACCAAAATCCACATGCAGCAAATCACCCGGCTGAATGACCAAAGGCTGCGGACGTTTGGACGTTATCGCATCCGACTCGTTACGTTGCACGGAAACAGAAGGATGAAACCAGGTATCTAATTTCAATTCTTTGATCTTTTCGCGATACCACCATACTACGTCTTCCGTTGTAGTTACTCCGGGCTGTATCACCTGATCAGAAAATCCTTCCTGAATGATATCATGGGCAATGCGACAGATTTGTTGATAGATCGCCATCTCTTTTTCTGTGCGCGTTTCCAGCCAGGCAACAGATAGTTTCTCTGCTGATGTCACTTTGGATGCAAGGTTTTTGGGAAGTACTTTGATCAGGTTATCATAATCATTGGAAGTGAGTCCATCCGAGTGCCCCCATGATGGTGCTTTGTTTACTCCTATCTTTTTAGGGTTTCGTTCCGCTATTATTTTTCCCAGTTGTGCCCATTGATCCGGCACTGCATCCGGATCCCACGCACGCTTGAATACTTTGCCGACATCGTATCGCGCCACAGCGAGGTATTCGATCTCTGTACCTTTATCAAAGGCTACGAGCATGGTTGTTCTGCGTGCGGCCATCCAGGTAGCAGGCAACAACGTTTTGATTACCGGATCTTCATTGTACTCGCGCGAGATCACTACCCACATATCAAATCCTTCTCTTCGCATCAGTGTTGGCAATACCGTGCGCAGACGATCTTCCAGCAGTTCATCAATGACACGCGCCTGATCACGTTGCGTGAGAATGACAGGATATTGCGCAAAAGAACGGATAGCAATCAAAAGAAATACAAGCGAGCAGAAATGCTTCATAGATAGATGTTTATTTGATGAATGGAAGGTAAGCGTACTGACGAACCGATTCAACTGGTTTTATTTAAATGGCTGTACCGCCAGGCGACAACGATTACAACCGGATAATGCAACGCTCACCTTTCAATAATTCAGAAGCTTTCTCTACCGCAATCTGTGAACGCACGTCATCCATTTCTTCCTTTACCTTGATACGAATCTCTTTCATGTGCATGGCTTCGATGAAACGCTTTACTTCCTCTTTGTTTTCCAGAATCAAACGCGGTACGGTACAGGGTTTATCATCATCGCCTTTGGCTACCATGGTGAAGTAGGAAGAGTTGGTATGATTGACGTGACCGGTTTTTACATTCAGTGCCTCCACGCGAATGCCTACAATCAATGAGGAGCGTCCAACATAATTAACAGAAGCATGAAGCGAAACCAATTCACCCACTTCTACCGGCTGCAGAAATTCCACCCGCTCCACACTCACTGTAACACAATACGCACCCGCATGTTTACTGGAGCACGCATACGCCACCTTATCCATCAGCGATAGTAAAATACCTCCGTGAATCTTGCCACCGAAGTTGGCATACGATGGAATCATCAACTCGGTAATGGTGGTCTTCGATTGGCTTACGGGTTTTGAAGGTTTTTGCATAGTGCTTGAAAGTTAAAAATTATTTACGGCCATTTCCCAATTCCTCCTTAGGATACTCTCCCGACAGGCGTGAACCAAAAAGAGATCCCCTGAAAAATCAGGAGATCTCTTTTCTCAAATTAGAATCTTATCTTATCGTTTGTTCAACTGAACAACTCCAAAAAAAGTATCAAACTGTTTCATCTTACGGTTAAATGCTTCTCCGGCAGGTTCGGCAGCAACGCCACCAGGCTGACCTGCTGTTGCTGGCTGAGCAAGACCTGAACCGGCAGATAAGGGTTTCACTCCGCACGTGATCCACAGTTTACCATCCGTGTGTTTATAAATACTGGTAACGGTGTTACTCGGAAGTCCGCACGTTGCCTGATCACAAAAAGTAGTTTTCCCATCTTTGAACCTGGCTATTCCTTTCTCCTCTGTGCCTAACAGAAGCGTACCATCCTCATCGATCAACATGCTGTAAACTGTGCCTACGTTGGCAAAACCATCCAGCGCTTTGAAAGCAGTACCATCAAACTCAGCCAGTGTAAACCCGTTGGTGAAGAGCACTTTCCCATCTTTCGTTTCTGCGGCAGCGGTCATATTACGGAGTTGCACGTCAGTAGTCTTCTTCGTGTACGATGTCCATGTAGTACCATCATATTTAGCCACGCCATCATTCACCAATGCCCAGATAGTGCCTTTGCTATCCTGAAACAAACCTGTAACCGCATTAGACGAAAGCCCGGCATTCTTCTTATTGAAGTTTTGCCATGCAGTACCATCGTATTTTGATATACCGTCCGATCCAATCCAGATCGAATTCTTGTTGTCAATAAGAATGGCATTTACCTGTTTACCTGTATCATCTTTCCATTCCCACTTGGTATACTCTTTACCATCATATTTATGAATGAACCGATACGTACCCATATAAGCGGAACCGTCTTTGGCAACCACAGCATCATTATAAAAAAGCTCTGAATTCTTTTTAGGTGTTAATGCCTTAAAGGTTTTGCCATCAAACGAAACAAGGCCGATCTCATGATTCGACATCAAAAATCCGTCTTTGTATGGAACAATGGATTCTATCTGTCCATCAAACATGCCCGAGTTATACTTGGTATAAATGGTCATGTTATCATTGGATGTCACTTGTGGCTCTTTGAATCCAAGTATCCCCATCGTAGTAACAAACCATTTCTTATTATTACTATCCACTGTGATCTTGCTCACTGTATTGATCGGCAGTGGCGAGTTGGATTGTGTGAGGTCATACTCGCCTCCACCCGAATTGACGCAATACACCCCGTAATCACTTGCTATCCATACGTTATTACTTTGATCCACTTTAATATCCTTGATACCTGTAATATCTTTCTTGGTTGGATAAAGTGTCCACTTATCATTCTCCCATGTATAAACGCCTTTTGAAGTTCCTGCATAGATCATATTATTGTTGCCAACAGCAATCGCGCTTACTGTTTCTCCTTTCGGAAAAGCGCCCAATGATTTCCATTGTCCGTCTTTCATCCACAACACAGTAGAGCTTGTAAAAGCGTCTCCGGATACAACAACCGGATTATCCTGCTGATCCAATGCCATCGCTGTTACTTCCTTTCCCTCAAAGCCAGTCACCGGAAAGTTCTTCCAGTCAGTGCCGTTATATTCAGATATGCCCAAAAACTCTACTTTGATCAAACCGGAAAGCTTTCCACCTGCGACCCACAAGTGTCCGTTCTTACCTGCTTTAATAATACTAACTGCGTTGAAGGGCATACCTGGAGTATCCTCGTTCAGACGGACACCTTGCAGCATAGGAGCATCTTTCATTTTGTTCAGATCGGAATACAACGCATAGTCAATGCGATACAATCCTTTTTTAGTTCCGAACCACAGATCACCATTAGGTGTAGTAGCCATACTAAGGGCATTGGCTGTCTCTCCTCCTTTCACAAGCGAAAACTTACTTTTCTCTTTGGTGAAAACCATCTTCCCTGTGCTGTAATCAATTCCATCTTTCAAAAAGAAGATTGCTTCCGTTTCGGAAGAAATAGCGAGTGCACCACTTTGTGTAACCAGTACTTCGTTAACACCGGTAACGCCTAGTTTCTTGTCCGTAGCTGCATTGTTTTCGTAAACGAGGCCAGGACCATAAAATGTCCATTCTGCCTTTGGCTGTGCTGCCAACAGAAGGGGCAACAGCATCATGCCGTAGATCATTCTCTTCATAATCAATTGGTTTTTGGGTTAAAAGAAGAAAGATACTATTCTTTCAGCGGAGAAGGTATAAGCAGGTAATGATTTATTATCCCCTCATTGGCATTATGAAGACAAAAGTGCAAGTCATATTTCTCGTTATCCTTTGAAAATCAGTGCCAAGCTGAATATCCTGATGAGATAAATTTGATGCCCTATCCGAATCAATAGCATGAAGAAGCCATGTAAGATCTATGACTTAAATATATTCTTGGTAGCCAGCAGTTGTTTATACTCCGGCAATATCTTTTCATAAAGCGCCTCGTCTACTTTCTTCAATGAATTGAGAAGTGAGCCAATACCCGAGTCTTTCGGTGTTACCCGTTGTTCTTTTATATCAAGCATCTTCTGGCGAATCACTGCTTCCAGTTTGCGTAGTTCCCGTTCGGTCATCATCCTTCTTTGTGGTTAAATATAGTAAGTAAAATGCTGTTGAAAATTGACAGTGGTTTACTCTGATAAAAATCAAAAATACAATATCACAGAGTTTCCCGGAGCAGACGCAGAGTTTCGCAGAGAAAAAAATACTTTGAGTATCTCTGTGCCTTCTCCGTGTTCTCTGTGCAATTGGATTTACTTCCTCATCGCACTCACCCTCAACAACCCCATCACACTCAAGCTATCGGTGATCTTCCCATCCAGCACCATCTGCAGTGCTTCTTCAAATGGAAGCTTCCATACTTTCATGTCGGCTTCGCTGTCTTCCAGTTCGCTATCTCCCTCAGTCAGGTCTTCGGCAAGAAAAATAAATCCTTCTTCATCACTTACCGAATTGGAAAGATGTGTGCGTTGTATCATGGTCCATTTCTTTGCCGTGAGTCCCGCCTCTTCTCTCAACTCACGCTGTGCGGAGGCGAGTACTTCCGTTTCATTCGGGCCACCTCCTTCGGGTATCTCCCAGCTCCATTCGTTCAAAGGATAACGCCATTGCCCTACCAGCCACGTGTTACCTTCATTATCCAACGCTACAATACCAATGGCTTTGTTTTTGAAGTGTACTTTACCATAAATACCGGCTTTACCTCCCGGGTTGATCACCTGGTATTCAGTGACATTAATCCAGGGATTATCATATTTCTCGTGACCTGATAAAGTAGTCCATTGGTTTTTATCTGCACTCATATAAATTTCAAAGTAGCCTCAAAACTATCGAATTCCGTGCACAGGCTGTAAAAAAGCCAACCCTCTCCATCAATTCATCCAAAAATATTTTACCTTTTCGTACTCAAACACAACACACGCATTATGGGCATCTGGGATAAACTCAAAAATGAACTCATTGATATCATTGAGTGGACGGACGACAGTACCAACACCATGGTATGGCGCTTTCCCCGCTATCAGAACGAAATCAAAAACGGAGCACAACTCACGGTACGTGAAAGCCAGGTAGCCGTATTTGTCAATGAAGGTCAGATTGCTGATGTTTATAAGCCGGGACGTTATGAACTGAACACACAGAACATGCCCATCCTCACCACACTGCGCGGATGGAAGTACGGATTCAACAGCCCGTTTAAAGTAGAGATCTACTTCGTTAACACTAAAAATTTTACGGATAATAAATGGGGTACCAAAAATCCTATCATGCTTCGCGATGCGGAGTTTGGTCCGATACGTTTGCGGGCCTTCGGTTCATTTGCTATTAAAGTGACTGATGCAGGCAAATTCATTAAAGAAATTGCAGGCACTCAGGCACACTTCACTACCGATGAAGTAGTAGAACAACTGCGCAACCTGGTAGTCACCCGTTTTACCGATGCCATTGGCGAAAGTAAAATACCGGTGCTTGATCTGGCAGCGAACTATGATGAGCTATCAAAATTCATCTCAGGCAAAATCAATCCCGAATTTGGTGAGTATGGACTGGAAGTAACCAAGTTCCTGGTAGAGAATATTTCATTACCACCAGAAGTAGAGCAAGCGCTGGACAAGCGCAGCAGTATGGGCATACTTGGCAACCTTAACCAATATGCACAATTCCAGGCAGCCAATGCCATGGAGGCTGCCGCCAAAAATCAAGGTGGTGCAGGTGAAGGACTCGGCATGGGTATGGGCTTCGCTATGGCAAACCAGATGGGCAACATGTTCAATCAGCAACAAAACAATAACAACAATAATAACCAGCAGTCTGGCCCTCCTCCGCTGCCAGGTGCTAATCTTCAGTTCCATATTGCTGTTAACGGACAACAACAAGGACCTTTTGGAATCACTACACTTCAGCAGATGATTTCACAAGGATCATTCACGCGCGATACATTGGTATGGAAGCAAGGCATGGCTGCATGGACAAAAGCAAATGATGTCATTGAACTGAGCTCTTTGTTTGGCGCAGCACCTCCACCACTTCCTCCACAGTAATGTAAATTAGCTGTTGGCTATAGCTACAGGCTCCGGCTTGAAGCTAATAGCTGACAGCTTAAGCCATTTTAAAAATCTGTCCTTCATAATTCTTAAATCGTAATTTCTCCCATGAGTGATTTTATCGAGGCTACTAAATCAGTAAGCAACGAACTGGCTTGTTCCGGATGTGGTGCCATCTTAAAATTCAAACCCGGCACATTAAATCTGGTGTGTGAATATTGTGGTGCTGAAAACGAAATCGCCAAACCGGTTCTGGAAGGCAAGATCGAAGAACTTAGTCTTGATGAATTTCTGGCCAGTAATCATGAACAGGAAGAAAAAATAGAAGTAGCTACAGTAAACTGTCAAAGCTGCGGAGCTACCTCCACCTTTGATCCAAATATCAGTTCAGATAAATGTCCCTTCTGTGCATCGAATCTCGTAGTAAAAAGTGGCAGCACCTCCTCCATGCACAAGCCACAATATGTGTTGCCTTTCAGCATCGATATAAAAAAAGCAGGTGAGAGTTTTAAAGGATGGCTCAACAGCTTATGGTTTGCGCCCAATGACTTAAAGCACTACGCCAATAGTGCAGACAAGCTCAACGGCATGTACCTTCCCTTCTGGACGTTCGATTGCCAGACCAACTCCAGCTATACCGGCCAGCGGGGTGAAGATTATTATGTAAGCGAATCATACACTGCCGTGGAAAATGGAAAGAACGTAACCCGCACCCGGCAAGTACGACACACGCGTTGGTATTCGGCTTCCGGCAATGTGAATAATGAATTTGATGACTTATTGATTGAAGCCACGCGCTCACTCAACAAAGCCAAGCTGCGCGCACTGGAACCGTGGGATGTAAAAAATCTGCTTGCTTATAATGACAAATTCCTGAGCGGATTCCGAACAGAGACCTATGCCGTAGGATTGAAAGATGCCTATGTGGAGGCCAAGGGGAGAATGGAGCCCGAGATTGAATCGACCATCCGCAGAGATATTGGTGGCGATCGCCAGATGATTCATTATGTGAACACTTCCTATCACAATCCTACCTTCAAACACATTTTATTACCCGTATGGATCAGTGCCTATCGCTACAATAATAAAGTATACCAGTTCCTGATCAACGCCCGCACAGGCGAAGTACAAGGCGAGCGACCTTATAGTGCGATTAAGATTGCACTGGCTGTAATTACGGGATTGGTGATTGCAGTGGTGATTTACTCGCTGACGAGGAAGTAATAAGCACAAGTTATTTTCATTAACCTTGTAAGTTCACTTTACAGGTAACCTTATCAATCGCGCAACTCAAGTCCCATCAGGACGATATATTTTGTAAGCGGCGCTTTAGCCCGCGGTTTAATATGGCTATTCGGCATTTATAATGTCGAATGCCAGATAACCAGGATTTAAAATCCGCAACCTAGTATCTAAATCCCTCTTGAAAAAACTTCTTCAATCCAATACCTTTACAGCACACGATGCTGAAATCTTCCTTTACTAAAGATAAAATAGAAGCGGGCTGCGATGAGGTTGGTCGCGGATGTCTTGCCGGGCCAGTGGTGGCTGCGGCTGTTATTTTGCCCAAGCGATACAGACACAAGCAGCTCAACGACTCCAAGCAGTTAGGCAAGGAAGAGCGCTTAAAAATCCAGGAAGATATACTTAAAGATGCGCTGGCATGGGCCGTGGCCGAAGTGAGCAATGAAGAGATTGATGTGATCAATATACTCAATGCTTCTTTTAAGGCCATGCATCTTGCAGTGGATCAATTGACTACCCGACCTGAACTTTTATTGATTGACGGCAATCGTTTCAAACCGTATTTTGATCTTCCGCACGAGTGCATCATCAAGGGCGATGCGCATTACCTGTCTATTGCGGCAGCATCGGTACTGGCAAAAAACTATCGCGATGAGCTGATGGAAAAACTAAGCTCACAATACCCTGGCTATTTCTGGGAGACCAATGTAGGCTACCCTACCCTGCAGCACCGTGATGGCATCAGGCAGTTGGGCATTACTCCCTATCACCGCAGGTCCTTTCAGTTGTTGCCGGCACAACTGGAGCTTTTCTGATTTACTACTTCCCACTTACTAATATACTTCCGCCACTTACTGGTTTTCGGTTACCAGGGCCAGGCGGTTAGTTCACTTTTGTCTCACTCATAGGTTTGGGTAAGGGTTTAAAATCCCGGAGTGCAGACGGCATTCCGGGTTTTTTCTTTTTTAGCTAATCTGATAGCTTGCGCAAGGAAACGCTCCTTGTTCGTCTCCAAACCAATTCATGTGCCTCATCTTTCTTTCGCTAAATCAACATCCTCATTACAAATTAATCATTGCCGGAAATCGCGATGAATTTTATGAACGTAAAACATTACCTGCCGGCTATTGGACTGATCATCCGGAAATGATAGGCGGTCGTGACCTGGAAGCAGGTGGTACCTGGCTGGCCATGACCACTTCAGGCCGTGTCAGCATGATCACCAACTATCGCGATCTGAAAAACATAAAACCTCATGCTCCCTCACGGGGATTTCTTGTTTCTGATTTCCTGCTGCGCAATGATTCGCCAGCGCACTACTTAAATCAGATCGCACCGGAGAAAGCAAAGTACAATGGCTTTAACCTGATCACCGGCACCATGGACGAACTTTGGTATCTCTCCAACTATAAAGAAGGCGTTGAGCAAATTACCAATGGTGTTCATGGTTTGAGTAATGCGTTACTGGACACGTCCTGGCCTAAAGTGGAAACAGGAAAGGAAAAATTTAAATCGATCATCAGCAATTCCACCATTACGCCGGATTCATTGTTTGATATGTTATTGGATGATCACATCGCTTCCGACGAGTCGCTTCCTGATACCGGTGTAGGATTGGAACGGGAGCGCATGCTTTCCTCTATGTTTATAAAAAGCCCGGGGTATGGATCGCGTTGTTCTACAGTGGTTTTAATCACTCATAGCAACAAGGTGCTCTTCTCCGAACGCACATATGACTTAAAAACGTATCAGCACACCACCAAGGTTTTTGAATTTATTATTCAATCACCAGCCTGAAGTGCATTCCGTTACTGCTTCGCAGAGTATAAATACCAGAAGGTAGTTGCGATACATCCATCTGATTACTATCGATCACCTTTACCACCATCTGACCCAGGTTATTATATAAAGCAAAATCACCTTTAGAGTTAATCCTCATAATTCCTTTTGGAGTAGGATTAGGATAAGCTATCAGCTCTGTAGTCTCTGTTAATGCTACACGGATTACTTTTGAATAGGTTGATTTTTTATCGAAATCAGTTTGCCGCAGGCGATAGTAAAACAGAGATGACGAAAGATCGCTGTCCATAAATGCGTATTCTTTTCGATGCGATGTAGTGCCAGCTCCTTTCACCGTACCCAATACAGAAAACTCCATTCCATCTGTAGAGCGCTCGATACTAAAGAAATCATTATTCAACTCCGATTCCGTAATCCAGTTCAAACTAATATGATCATCATTCAGAATTGCCGTGAAGTCAACCAATTCAATCGGCAGTGGATTAGATAAAGTAGTGGACGCTATAGTGAACGGGCTGAAGCTGGCAACCGCTGCAGAAGTCGTCACTGTACCGGATGAAGCACTCCCTGTTACACCACCATTGCCCTGATTTACCCATGAGGTAGTATTCCAACGCGCAACGCGCAGCGTGGATGGATTAGTGATATAGGGGGCAATACAATCAGAAGCCACCCAACTTAAAGTAACATTCGCTGTACCCGCTCCGCTGGTTCGGTCGAGAATCCAATACTCACAGCCGCTTAACGTAACAAACGAGGGATCATATGTACTCACTCCTCCGTAAGGAGGAGTGGTTTTAAAATATTGTGCTGTGAAAACCGTAGACGCACTCGGTGCAGAAATACTGATCGGTCTGAAGATACCCGCATTACCCGTTGGGAAGGAGAAAAGATTTGTTCCCGTTTTACGTACAGGCCCCTCTACATAGCTGGAATTATTTCCCAAAGCATTTATAATAGAGGTTGCTCCATTGGCAAAGTTAACATAGTTAGTGGCTGTTGCATTCATTACTCCACTGGTGAATGTACCTGTTGAGGTAATGGAAATATCTGTATTTAAAGTGACTACACCACTTGTTTTGTTCATAATTAATCGGGTAAAAACAGGCGATACTCCACCTGCCTTACTGACTGATTGATTATCCGCACCAGTGAATCTGGATGAGCCTGTACCGGCTCCAAACGTAATGACAGCGGCCCCATTGGTGGTAATATCACCGGCAAATGTAGTAACCGAATTATAAGCCGGATTTAATGTTCCGGAAGACTGCAAGAATACAGCAGATCCCGAAAAGACATCACCCGTGGAATTGGCCAACCGGAATATACCTGAACCGGCATTTGTAAATGTAGAAGTCGTCCCGGTTGCAAAAGTATTACCTCCATTGCTGTTATCGATAGTTGTTCCTGTTTTGACAAATGAATTGGTTATTCCATTAAAAACATTTCCATTTAAAAAAAGCGAGGGCGAGGAAACAGCAATTGACCCATTCCATACCGAAGCAGAGCCTGTGATGAAAGTTCCCGCTCCTGTAAGTACAATATTCTGAGCTGCATTACTGTTTTGTGTAAAGCGCTGCAACCATAATGTCCCTGTAGCAAATCCCCCTGCCCCTACAGTGATAGTTTTACCACTAGCCAGGGTGGAGCTGCCTGAAGCATGCTCACTGAAATAAATACCATTACCGCTGGTGTTATTCACCAATATATTTCCATTAAAATTACTGGTTCCCCGATACACAGCACGAAGGGTAGAGGTTCCTGAATTAGTCAAAATTACATCTCCATTATAAGTAGAACCAGTTACTAACTCAAGCAATAAATCACTGCTACTGGTATTAATCAATGAAGTGGCTCCGCCGAAAGTATTATTACCATTTGTTCTGAAAAATCCCGTTCCGCTATTTTTTATAGTGGCGGTAGAACTGAATGTATTATTTCCATTGCTTAAGTTGTCAACAGCTCCTGTTTTTTCAAGAAAGGTGTTGCCGCTAAACAAGGTAGCTTCAAAAAATAATTGTGGGCTTCTAAAATCGACATTGCCTCCAAACGAAGAGGTAGGTCCAAGTGTCAATATAGAGGTTCCGGCGAGAGTGAGGGACTGACTGGCAGATCCATTTTGTGTGAATCTATTCAAACGAAGTTCTCCTGTTGTAAACCCCGTTGCGCCAACGGATATTGTTTTACCATTAGCCAGGGTGGCCGTTGCAGAAACCCGCTCACAGAAATAAATACCATCACCACTTGTGTTATTCACCAGGATATTGCCGTTAAAATTACTAGCTCCCAAGTAAGCCATACGAATAGTGGATGTCCCCGCATTAAGAAGTGTTAAATCGCCATTGTAATTGGAACCTGTTGTCAATTCAAGTAATAAATAATTACTGCCCGTATTAATCAGCGAAGTGGCTCCGCCAAAAGTATTGTTGCCGTTCGTTCTTAAAAGTCCTGTACCACTATTTTTTATAGTGGCCGCTGAAATAAAGGTGCTATTACCATTGCTTCCATTGTCAACATCTCCTGTTTTTTCAAGAAAGGCAGTACCACTAAATAAGGTAGCATCAAAAAATAGCTGGGGGCTTCTAAAATCAACATTGCCTCCGAACGAAGCAGTGGGCCCAATGTAAAGTTGAGCTGAATTGGTAAGTGTTAGGTTCTGAGTGGTACTTCCCAATTGCGTGAATCTTCTTAATCTTAATTCTCCAGTAGTATATCCAACCACACCTACGATGATCGTTTTATTCGCAGCCAATATAGATGTACCTGAGTTATTATGACTAAAGCGAATACCTAATGAGCTACCAATACTATTTACAATGATATTTTCATTGAATTGATTGGCCGGTGAATTGTAAGCAGGAAAAATGTAACCGCTCCCTGTATTCGTAAATGTAACAGCCCCATTAAAGACATCCGGATTTGTATTTGCAAGCACAAAAGATCCGCTTCCTGAATTTAAAATCGAAGTTGTTCCTGTAAAAGTATTACCTCCTCTTCCATAATCATCGACTGCACCCGTCTTCTCAATTGAGGTTGTGCGTGCATAAGCACCTCCATGTAAATAAACACGAGGTGCTGAGAAAACAACATCACCACCGATGGATAAATTAGGCCCGGCTTGCAACAATGCGTTCCCCGTTAGTGCTAACGACATAAGCGCACTTCCTGCCTGAGTGAAATTAGATAGTTCGAGTGTTCCGTCTGTAAACCCAGTGGCGCCAATAGAAACAGTATATCCCGCAGCCATAGTTACGTTACCTGTACCATTATTCATCTGGATTCCATCCGGGGTCGTATTATTTAAAGTCAGATTATTATTGAAAATGACATTTCCATCAACACCAATAAAAACCTCTCTTGGGGTATTACCGGAGGCTGTTCCTGTTGAAGTAATCGTAACAGGGCCATTGAACGTAGTCGATGATCCTGCATCATAGCTGATATGTACATCGCTACCAACTCCATTATTTATAAATGTAGCGCTTCCGTTGAAAGTCACTTCCGAGTTTGCCAAACGGCTGATTTGAATACGATTTGCGTTTATATCTACAGCTCCTGAACTATAAAAAGTAGCGTTGCCATTAAAACGATTACCTGCATTGCTTTGCCCTACACGTATCCGGCCACCTCCTAAAGCATAGAAAGTAGCATCACCATTAAAGATATCTCCGGCATCGGCAACATTTGATCCTAAATAAATATCAGAATCTCCAGTGTTGGAGATCGATACCGTATTCTGAAAAAGATTTCCTCCCCGGGAAGTCCCAACCACACTGTTACCTGTCTGAGTAAAGTTGACAGGATTAATAAATGTGCTTGCATTAAGAGCAAACACCGATGCAGACGCAGTAACTGATCCATTAAATGTAGATGCTGGTCCCAAGGTTAAAGTAGATGAAGCATTACTTCCTCCAAGCACTATTGTTTGACTTGTTGATCCAAGTTGGGTAAATCGCGCTAAGGAAAGATTACCACATCCGCTGGCACCAAAACTCATTACGCTTATCGTACTGCCTGAAGCAAGTGAAGATGTCCCGCCACCTGATCCAAATGCTATATTTCCTGTTGCGTTGTAATTAATGGATATGTTTCCATTGAGTTGGGTATTCGCTGCCACCCGGGCAATATCAATCGAACCAGAACCATTCTGATTGATGGTAAACGTACCATTAAATATATCAGGATTGGTAGCCGAAAGCTGAAAAGCTCCTGAACTTGCATTCGTAATTGTAACTGAACCGTTAAAAGTATTTCCTCCCGTTGAGTTATCACCATTATTGGCCGTTTTGATTAAACTGAAAGTAGCCCCAAACGTTGAGCCATTCAAAAAGATACGACCTGTTGTCCCGGTAACGGGAACATTAACCAACGTACCACTGAACGTTGTTGTTGAAGTGCCATTAATCTGAAGAGCACCACCACCCCCACTATCAGTAATAGTACCTGCTGCAAAGGTATTCGTCCCTGTGGTTGTTAGCGTATTCCCTGCAAGATCAATTGTGCTGGTATAACTACTTACCGAAATTCCATTTACAGTTGGCGTAACATCGAGATTGCAATTACCCTGTCGGTTTGCCGTAAAGAAAACCTGATCACCAGAGCCGGGTACAGAAGATCCTCCTGACCCGGTAGCTGACGTTGACCAGTTAGCCGTATTATTCCAGTTCGAGGCCGTTGTGGCTATCCAATAACGTTGAGCAAATGAATAAGATGAAAAAAGAAAAAAGAAAAACACCACTATTACCAACCGCACATTTTTCATAAAAACACGTAGACTTTAAATGCTCTTTATACTGATTATCAGTATTTTGTAAACATCAATATTAACAAAATTAAGATTACCGTAATATTGTAAAATGTCAAAAAAAGTAAAAACACCCTTATTGTTACGTTTCATACGATGGGGATTTCCTAAACTTGAAAAAATTGCTCCCCTACTTGCTTATCGTTACTTCATCAAAGTATTCTTCACTCCACTGCATTATCCTCTTCCTGAAAAAGAAAAAGAGATTGCTGCCAAAGCAGTACTGTTTACATTTAAAGCAGCAGGGAAAAACATACAAGCGTATAGCTGGGGAGAAGGGCCTATCATTGTATTCGTGCATGGATGGGCAGGACGAGGTACGCAATTCAGAAAATTTGTAGAACGCTTTACACAGAAAGGATTTCAATGCATTGCTTTTGATGGACCAGCACACGGACTATCCGAAGGCAAATCCACTGACCTCAGCGAGTTCAAAGAAACATTAACTCAACTCTTCCGGGTACTTCCTGAAAGACCGACTGCATTAGTGACACATTCGTTTGGCGGGGTGGCCACTCTTTATTCTATCACGGAAGGATTGCCGGTGACGAGATTAGTAAATATTGCCAGCCCTACTATCGGCGATGAAATTATCAATACCTTTTTGCGCGCAGTAAACGGATCCGCGAAAAGCGGTGCTTATTTTAAAAATTACATTCTGCGGAAGCAGGGCAAACCCTTCGAAGAGTTTTCTTCGCTTTATTTTATCAAGCACCTGCCTCATCCAGTCACTTTGCTGTTGGTGCATGATGAGGAAGACAAGGAAGTGAAGCTGGTGCATACCGAAGAGCTGGTGAAAGTCTACCCTACCGCCTATGTGCATAAGACCAAAGGGCTTGGGCATACGCGTATCTTAAAAGATGACGAGGTAATTGAAACTTGTTTGAAGTTTGTTGCATCTTAGCAGTGTAACAAAGTGACTAACCGGCCGTCTGTGCATTAAAAGCAGCGCCCGAAGGGTAAATTTTAGTAATCAACGCTTTATTTTTATCCATTTTTGATGAAAATTGAAACTAAAAGAGCGTTAGGGAGTAAAAGCATTAAAGCCAAACCACAATAAGCATGTCGAAAATCATAGAAACCCACAATCTTGCCCGCAGCTACAAAATGGGAGATAACATTGTGAACGCCTTGCAGGATGTTTCCATATCGATTGACCGGGGTGAATATGTGGCTTTCATGGGACCTTCCGGTTCCGGTAAATCTACGCTCATGAACATTGTTGGATGCCTCGATTCGCCCAACTCTGGTACTTATAAATTGAACAACCATGAAGTAAGTGACATGACCGAAAATGAGCTGGCAGAAATCCGCAATAAAGAAATCGGGTTTGTGTTCCAGACATTCAACCTGTTGCCACGTGCTTCCGCTCTGGATAATGTAGCCCTCCCGCTGGTCTATGCCGGATATAATAAATCAGACCGTGATGACATGGCCATGGCCGCGCTGGAAAGTGTAAACCTGGCCGATCGTTACCATCACCGCCCTAATGAACTATCAGGTGGTCAGCGTCAGCGTGTAGCTATTGCCCGTGCACTGGTCAATAATCCTTCGATCATATTGGCCGATGAGCCAACCGGTAACCTTGATACCAAGACATCGTACGACATCATGGAGCTATTCCAAAACCTGCATGACAAAGGCAACACTATCATCATGGTAACGCACGAAGATGATATTGCACACTATGCACATCGTATCATTCGTCTTCGTGATGGATTGATTGAGTGGGATAGAGTAAATACCGAGATCAACCGCAGACCAGAAGCAGTGCCTGCTGCACATTAATTGATTTCTCGCAAAGGCGCTAAGACGCTATAATTAAAAAAAGCCTCTTCAGAATTCTGAAGAGGCTTTTTAATTATCGAATTTCAATTATCAAACTCACACATCATCAATTAACAATTCTTCCCATCCACATCACACGCTTCACCTTGTGCTGCAACATTTACTTCCTTACCAACCTGGGTCAGCATTTCTATAAAGGCTTCGGTAGGCTGTGCACCTGAAACGCCATACTTACCATTAATGATATAGAACGGTACTCCGCTTATACCACGCTGGTAGTTTGCTTGTTCTTTGGTAGTCACTTCTTCAAGACCTTCGTCTGATGCAAGCAAAGCTTTTACTTTGGCTTCATCCAGCCCTGCCTTTACTGCTACCGCTACCAGGTTATCGGTTTTGGTTAAGTCAACACCCTCTTCGAAGTACGCTTTCATCAATGCTTCCTTTACCTGCAGTTGAAGTCCGTCTTCTTTGGCCAGCAGAATCACACGGTGTGAATCTCTGGTGTTGGGCGATAGGATTTGTTTACTGAAGTCGAACTTTAAACCTTCTGCTGCGGCAGTTTGCGCTACATGATCAGTGATCTGCTTGTATCTTGCTTCGCCTCCCAGCTTCTTTGTCAGATATTCTTTATGGTTTACGCCTTCTTTAGGAGTATCGGGATTCAGTTCAAACGGTTGATACTCTACATCAAATTCATATTGTCCGGATAGCTTATCCAAAGCCTTCTCCAACCTGCGTTTACCGATATAGCACCATGGGCAAACTACATCCGATACTACATCGATCTTTATTTTAGGTTTATTTAATACCTGTAACTTTTCCATTCCTTTTAATTTTGGCTTGAAAACAAATAATGGCGCTTAAATGGTTCAGTATTAAGCCCTATACCTTCCCTTTTATAAACCTTATTATTACTTTTGTGTTCTAAGATCGAAAACAATAAAACCAATGGTAGCAGAAAAAGAAAAATTCAAAGTAAAAGACATTTCCCTGGCCGCCTGGGGTCGTAAAGAAATCAAATTGGCATAAGCAGAAATGCCAGGTTTGATGTCCACCCGCGAGGAG
>NNBV01000132.1_pt1 | contig 23852 bp, 19 predicted proteins | sample 1173771 | NCBI WGS metagenome assembly NNBV01 (sample SAMN07173938, study PRJNA388173) | plant metagenome | isolation source: symbiotic tissue sample KVS11 | place: Norway: Troms, Kvaloya island | reverse complement strand
AAACTGGACACTCCTCAAGGCGACTGCTCTGCTTTAGCTGCTGAAGCTGCTAGCTACTTCGATCGCGTTATTTCTGCTCTGAGCTAATTGCTAATCGCTAACGGCCAAAGCCTATTAGTCAAGCCAACTGAAATTAAAACTCGATCACATCTAATTTGGAGTATAAAAAGCAATGAAATCAGTTATCACTACGGTTATTGGATCTGCTGATGCAGCAGGTCGTTTTCCAACCACCTCTGATCTAGAATCAGTTCAAGGTAGCATTCAACGTGCTACTGCTCGTCTAGAAGCTGCTGAAAAGTTGGCTGCTGGTATCGATAACGTAGCTAAGGAAGCTTATGATGCTGCCTTCAAGAAATATCCTTACTTGACCCAAGAAGGTGAAGCTGGCGCTACCCAAGTCAAGAAAGACAAGTGCCTCCGCGACATCAAGCACTACCTACGCTTGATCAACTACAGCTTAGTTGTGGGCGGTACTGGCCCTCTGGATGAGTGGGGTATTGCAGGTGCTCGTGAAGTTTACCGCTCTTTGGGTCTGCCCACAGCTCCTTACGTTACCGCATTGACTTATACCCGCGATCGCGCTTGTTCTCCTCGTGACTTGTCTCCTCAAGCATTGGTTGAGTTCCGCGCTCTCTTGGACTACGTAATCAACTCCCTTTCATAGTAGTAGGGATTGACTAGACGTAGACGAGCGATCGTCATCTTCTAAAACTTAGGGACTCTCAGTCTGTCGCTTTGCCTGTATCTGGTTGAGTGACTGACCAAGAGTCCCTCAGTTGTTACTAATTCGTAATTCGTAATTCGTAATGACGCTCAAGGTCTCGCTCTAAGCTACGCGCAGCGTGTCGCAGACAAGCCATACCAAAGGCTTTACGCTACGCTAACGTAATTCATGATTGAACTTGGGGGATTGAAACAGGGAAATTTTATTTTATGACGATAGATTCTCTATTTGAACAGTTGAAACACCCCAACCCTAATCTGCGGGAACGAGCCATGTGGGAACTGGCTGATATTCGTGATGAAAATACTATTCCTCGCTTGATGGATATTTTGGATGAGGAAGATGTCATCTATCGTCGAGCTGCGGTGAAGGCACTGGGTGCGATTGGTACAGATGCAGTACCGTTACTGGTAGAGTCATTAATAAATAGCGATAATCCAACCATTCGGGGTAGCTGTGCTAAAGCATTGGCACAAGTTGCTGCTAACCATCCTGATGTTCCTTTCCCAGATGAGGGCTTGCAGGGATTAAAAACAGCGCTCAATGATTCAAATGCGGTTGTTTATATTGCATCCGTGATGGCGCTGGGTGAAATTGGTTCTGCTGCCTTTGAGATTCTGGCAGAGGCTTTGAAAACAATAGATAATGTTGCGCTGGCTGTAGCAATTGTCAATGCATTCGGTTCGATGGGTGATATCCGAGGAGTGGAAGTATTGCAAGCATTGACAAATGATGAATCCGTTGATCCTTATGTTCGAGAGTCCGCAGTGAGTGCTTTGCCTCGATTGGATCAGGTGATTAATTATCAGAGAGGATAGCGATCGCTCTTTTATACAAAAAAATAAGGTTCATTTTTCCATAGCCCTATTCCCAAGTATCCTCCTCTAACTGTCTCTCAATTTGAGAAATCGCCAACTTGATCACCGCCTGAACACCCGCTTCTTTTTCCTCGGTTAATGCGGCTTGCAGTGGTTCTAAGGCAGTGCGATCGCCAATTTTCATTAATGCTAGAGCTGCTGCTTTTCGAGTATCCCAATCAGTATGATGCAGTAACTCAACTAGGTTAGGAATTGCTGGTTGATAGCTCAAGCTACCCAAAGCTGCTGCTGCTTCACACCGCACAATTTCAGATGAATCGCTGAGGGCGTTAACTAAAATATTAAATGCTCCTTCTTCGGTGCCTTCTTGAGCAATTTTAGCGATCGCACCCACTACCGCCGCCCGAACTTCAGGCGAGTCTGAGTTAATCTCTCGATATAAATGCTCCTTCGCCTCTGCTCCAATAAATCCTAGCGCCCATACCGCATGTCCTTTGGCACTTTCTGGATACTCGGTTGACGCTAAGATTTTCAGCAACGCTGGCACAGCAGCCTCACCTATTTTGGCAAGCCCCCCCACCGCCGAGGTTTTAACCACCGTATCTTCATCATTTAAGAGGGCATTAACCAAAGTTGGAACTGCGATCGGGTCAGCAATGAGTGTCAGGGTTTTGGCGCTAGCTCTCCGCACAACTGGGTTTGGATGATTTGCCACAGCTTCCATTAATAAAGGAGTCGCTGGTTTACCGACTCTACCCAAAGCCTCTGCAAAACTCAACCTAACCATACCCCGTGAGTCTCCCATACTCTCAACCATCCGCTTTAGTAGCTCTTGGTCATCCAGGTTGAAAATATTTAAGCCTAATTGCTCACTGACTGCTGCAAGTAAAGCATCGGTTTCTGCCTGAGATAGATTTAATAAATCTTCCCCGGATTGAGTTTCGGAGTTGGGCATATAACTTATAGCTAAATTATCAAGATAGATGATTAGTTACTGATACTCAGAGAAGCTTGCTGATTACGGAGTTCTTCAAGGGCAGAATCAATTTTGGCAAGCTCTGGTTCGAGTTTTGCCATAACATTTACTCTCATCAACTTAGCCCGTTTTGCTGTTTCCGTAGTTTCTTGAACTAGACGTTCCCGATATTCCTCAAGTTCTGCAATCACTTCTGCGACATCTTGAGCGGTTACATTATTGGTTGTTGTGAGTTCTGAGGTTTCATCCATAAGTTTTGTTTCCTAAATGCGTGTTTATATGAATAATGTGTGTTCAGTCTTGCACTATCATTTATATCTGCTTACTCGCTAACCGACATTTGGCTGTTACATAAAACTGAACTATTGGCAAGAGGCAACTAACTAATAGTTGACAAATGCATATATGTAATTTTCTCAGATCGCGTTACCACTGGTAAAGCTTTTTGACGTAAATCTTCAAAAGTTGAACTTAGAGGATGTTTGAAAAGTATGAGGCGAATAGAATGAGACTGTTGGCAAATTCATGTAAACCGCAATTTCTGAGGTGAGACGCTACGACATCTCAAGCTTTTGGGGGTAGCGATACCTACGGTGGGCTGCGCCTACGCAATTCGCCAACAGAGTCATAGAATTCGCTACCACATAAACCAAGTCCACCTCCGTGGAAAGCGTGAAAATCAAGGGTTTTTAACCCACGGAGGTGGGTAAAGTCTCGTATAGCCGCGACTTCTAGTCACCAGGGCTAGTAATAAATTAGACTTTTCAAACACCCTCTTAGACTGAACTTCTGGGAGTGACTGATCTTTGCAAATTAGCTAGAGCGCGATTGTAATCCAAAATAGCTGTGACTCGATTACCTTCTGCTCTTGTCAGGTCATTTTCCGCAGAGATCACCTCTGTTTGAGTGCCTACACCAGCTTGGAACCTTAGCCTTGCTAAATTCAAAGCTTCTCTGGCTTGATTTAAAGCCACACTAGAAGTTTGCACATTATCTAAATTGGCTTGCAATTGAGAGTAATACTGTTCTACATCAAAGCGAATTAAGTCGCGCTGGCTAGCAAATTGAGTTTCTGCGATCGCAATATTCGCTTTCGATTGAGCCGCACGCGCTTTTGCTGCTCCCCCATCAAACAAAGTTAGATTTCCTTGAATTCCCACTGAATAGCCATCAGTAACGCTGACGCCATCATCATACCGATCTAGCAGGTTGTAGTTACCTACCAAACTAATTTGTGGCCCTAGCTGTGAAAGTGCTTGTCGTCGCTGTTGCTCACTAATATTTCGTTGTGCTAATTGCTGTTGCAGTTCTGGGCGATTTTGAAAAGCTTGCACAATAGTTTGTTCTAATGTTGGCTGCCAAAGAGCCGCTAATTGTACTGGATCTGCCGCAGTGATATTAAACGATTGTGCCAAACTTAACCGAGTTGCTAACTGACGACGGGCAATTTGCTGCTGTGAAATCGCATTAGTCAGTTGTTGTTGGGCGTTTGCTAAATTCACCTGAGCTTGCAGCACATCAAACCGCGTCCCCACTCCAGCTTGTTCTCTGGCTTGAGTATCTCGTAAACTAGCCTGGGCATTCTCCACAGCAGACTGATTAATTCGTGCTTGTTCATCTGCTCCCTGCAAATCGTAATATTCAGTCGTGACATTTAGCTCAATTTGCAGAGATGTATTCTCAACATCTAATTCATCTACCCGTAGCTGTTCCTCTGCGGCTCTGATACTAGCTTGTCGGTTCCCAGAGGTATAGAGGTTATAGTTCAGTTGTGCTGAACCATTGAAAGAGGTGCTGGCTTGAGATGAATTGCTGGTAAAACCATTACCACTGTTAGTTAAATTACTGTTGAGTCCAAGAGTAGGAAACAAAGCTGCTTGAGACTCACGTAGCGCTGAACGACTGCGTTCTAGCTCTAATATGGCTACCTGTAAGTCTCGATTGTTGCGTTTTGCTAGTTCCAAAGCTTGTGTCAAAGTGATTGGCACAGTTCCCTGAATCTTTACTTCCTCCGGTTTGGTAGGAAATTGCAAAGGATTGGGATTGGGGTTGAGGTTATCAGGAACTTGGACAGAGTTTGAGGAATTTTGCGGTTTTGGGGGAGTTGCTGCACTTGCTGCATTTAGAAAAAGAATAGCGATGTTTGATGGCAAGGCTACTGCCAACGCTACGGTAATCCAGGTAGAATGCACAAACAATAAACTGAAATTCATAATTGAGATTTGTTATTAATATTAACGAATTAGCCTAGAATCAAACCATCCTGAACGCGGATAATTCTTTTGGTTTGAGCAGCGATATCTGGCTCATGAGTGACAATTACAATCGTAATTCCTTGGTCATTAAGTTCAGTCAACAAACTCATCACCTCATGGGAAGTTTCAGTATCTAAAGCTCCTGTTGGCTCATCTGCCAAAACTAACGCCGGTCGGTTGACCAAAGCCCGAGCGATCGCTACCCGTTGTTGTTGTCCACCAGAAAGTTGACTGGGACGGTTAGCTATGCGTCCCCCTAGTCCTACTTTTTCTAAGGCTTCTAATGCTCTTTCCCGGCGTTTTGGCTTGGGCAAATTGGCGTAAACCATTGGTAACATGACGTTTTCTAGCGCTGTCGCCCGCGCTAATAGGTTAAATTGTTGGAAAACAAAACCTATTCTTTGGTTGCGAATATAGGCTAATTCATCATCATTAAAAGTCGTCAGGTTTCTGCCTTCAAAAATATAGTCTCCAGTTGTAGGACGATCCAGACATCCCAAAATATTCATCAGCGTGGATTTACCCGAACCTGATGCACCCATAATCGAGACATATTCCCCTTCTTCAATAGAGAGTTCAATTCCTTTGAGTATGGGAACACTAACTTCTCCTAAGTGGTAAGTTTTAGTAATAGATTCCATCCAAATCATTGTTGGCATATAAATTACGAATTACGAATTATTTAGTCGCTTCTTAAAGCAGTAATTGGATCTAATTTAGATGCATTCCGTGCTGGAATCACCCCAGCGAGTAAGCCAACGCTCAACGAGAGTCCAAAGCCGGCAATGATCGACAAGAAAGAAATTACAAAGGGAAATTTGAAAACGTTTGCAGCTACAAAGGCTAATAAAATACCAGTCCCCATGCCAATACCTCCGCCGACAATGGAAATCACGATCGCTTCGGCTAAAAATTGATTCAGGATTGCAGAGTTGGTGGCCCCTACAGCTTTACGAATCCCGATTTCTCGCGTCCGCTCAACTACAGAAACTAGCATAATATTGGCAATACCAATGCCTCCAACCACTAACGAAATTCCAGCGATCGCTACCACCATTACTGTAAATAAACCCACAATATTAGTGAAGGTACTAACAATATCAGCTTGATTAGTCAGCCGAAAATCATCAGCTTGTGGCGGATAAATGTTATGACGCAGCCGTAAAAGATTGGTGACTTGAAACTGAGCAGCTTCTAACTGCTCCTGATTGGCACCTTTGACTAAAATTCCATTTACAGAAACGCCTACCAAGGCATTGTTCCCAACCAGTCTCTTCGACATAGTAGTTAGAGGGATGAAAATCTGGTCATCTCGATCCATTGGGCCTTGAGCGCCTTTAGGTTCCATCACCCCAATTACTTCATAAGCCTCTCCCTGAATCCGAATTCGTTCACCGATCGGATTTGCACCTTGTCCAAAGAGCGTGTTTTGGACTGTGGGGCCAAGAATGGCAAGCTGTGCGGCAATATCTAATTCTTCCTGAGTAAAATATCTCCCTTGTTGGGGGTGGGTATTTCTGACTTCTGGGTAGTTCAAATCTGTGCCGTAAATGGTTGTTGAGGTGTTCTGTCCTGCATATACAACTTGGGCAGTCCGTTGGAGATAAGCAGAAACCATCTGTGCTGATGGGGCTTGTGTAGCGATCGCCTTAGCATCTTCCCAAGTCAAGGTGCTGCTAGAACCTACTCCTTGACGGACATTCCCGCTTCTTGCAGCACCCGCTAAGATTTGGATCACATCTGTACCCAATGCTTGTATCTGTTGCTCAACCCCCTTTTGCACTCCCTGACCAACAGAAGTAATGGCAATAACTGAAGAAATCCCAATAATTACGCCCAACATAGTTAGACCAGTGCGTAATTTGTTGCTCCACAGAGTCTCTGCTGCCATTGCCAAGATTTCTAGCAACGGTACTGTGCGGGTATTCTTAACTTTGTAAAAGCCCTTAAACATCTTAAACATAAGGTTTCATTTAAAACTCAATACAATTGAGTCAAGCATTTCTTCCTTCTCTTCGTTCTCTTCCTTCTCTTCCTTTGCGTCCTTTGCGTCCTTTGCGGTAGCCTGCGGCAAGCCGCTCCGCGTCTACGTTAAAAAAAATTGACTTTGACAAAGAGTTAAGCCTTAACCCAAGCGTATTGATTTAAAACTAACTTTAAGGGGAACCACCGCCTTGAGAACGACCACCACCGCCACCACCGCCGGAACGACCTCCGCCGCCTCCTCCTCCTCCTAGACCAGGAAAAACTCCTCCTCGTGGTGTTGATTGCGGACGTGACCCTGGTGGGAAACTGAGTAATACTCTTTCGTCTCCTGTCAATCCAGATTTAACTTCAGTAAAGTTATTCACGGTAACGCCAGTCTCGATGCGAGTAAACACAGGTCTGTTATTGTTTCCTGCCACAAACACACCTGTGGCATTTTGTTGACGCACCACCGAGGCCGTTGGCACTACTAGAACATTTTGAACTTGACCGACTTGAAAATCTATTGCCGCATTCATTCCAGACCGCAGTAGCCTTTGAGGGTCTGAAAGCGATACTCTCACTTCAAAACTGGTGACGTTTTGCTCTACTATTGCTTGGGCAGCAATTTGGCTGACTTTACCTTCAAAGGTTTTTCCTGGATAAGCATCTGCTTGAATCGAGACTTTTTGACCAAGGCGGATTTTGGAAATATTTGTTTCCGCTAAACTGGCGACAACTTCATTTGTTGAAGCGAGAGACAAGATTGAAGAAGAAGAAGAAGAAGCTACTTCACTACTAGCAGTTGTGGGTGTCACAAAAGCGCCGGGATCAGCAAACTTCTTTGTCACCACACCATTAAAAGGGGCGCGAATGATCGTGTCATTGATTTCGGCTTGGATGTTTTGCAGCGAACCGCGAGCAGATGTTACCTGGGCGCGGGCTGCGTCAATATCTTCTTGGCGCGTTCCGGCTTTCAAGAGTGCCAGAGCTTGCTGTCTCTGCTTCACCACAGATCGGGCTTGTTCAATATCTTCTGGACGTGACCCAGCTTTTTGCAGAGCCAGTGCTTGCTGTGCTTCATTGACGTTAGCTTGGGCGCTGTCACGATTGGAACGGTTTTGGTTAAGAGTCTGAAGGGAAATGCCGCCTGCATTGTAAAGTTGTTGATTACGCACCAAATCATCTTCTGCTTGGCGAAGGGCGGCTTGAGCGCTTTGCAAGCGTGCCTGTGCTTGGGCAATATCTTGAGAGCGATTACCTGCTTGTACCTTTTGCAGATTCGCCTCGGCTTCGTCTAATACACCTTGTGCTTGAGCAATATCTTGAGGGCGATTACCTGCGATCGCCTTTTGCAAATTCGCTTCGGCTTGTGCCAATTGTCCTTGAGCAGAGGTGAGTTGCCCCCGCAGGTTGGAATCATCCATGTAAGCGACAATCTGTCCTTGTTTGACGATATCTCCTTCTTTCGCCAACAGGCTTTTCAAGATGCCGGAATTTTTCGGGCTGAGGTTGATTGATCGCTCAGGTTTCACCGTTCCGTTTGCTGAAACTGTGATTGTCAAACTCTGTCTTTCTACAGGCTTTGTCAGCACCCGGCGTCTGGCTTCTTGACGCGAAGCAACCGTCACTTGGTAATAAACTGCATAGCTAATTCCACCCAAAAGGCAAAGAGCAATTAGCCAAGAGAGCCAGTTACGTCTGCCCTTTTTTTTCTTTACCTCTGGAAGCGAAACTGATGAATCTACGGTCTTTGATGTATCAATTTTCATATCCATTTTGTCTAAAAAGAACGGCTACCGAGCTGTTATTCACGGCTAAAACTATAGCCTGGTAGCCTCATACTGACAATGATTTTGAGTTTTTAGAGTTTTAAAGGTTTATTTGCAATACCAATCCACTAGGAAGTCTGAAGTAATCATCACGCACTCTCACCAATCTCCCAGCAGGAACAATTTCCTGATTGGGAAGAAGAATATCCCCGTTAGGAAGTCTGAAATAACCTTGATTACGCAGTCTGACTATGGATCTAGCAGGAATAATTTGCCCATTGGGATATCTGATGTCACCATTGCCAAGTCTGACTACTCTGCTATTGAATTGGTTGTCACGGTAATTATCGCGATCTCTAGGATTTCTGATTTCTACAGGATAGGGTCTGCTGTTGCGATTCCAATTATCGCGATCTCTAGGATTCCTGACTTCTACAGGATAGGGTTTGCCGTTGCGGTTCCAATTATCTCTGTCTCTAGGATTTCTGCCTTCTCTATAGTTATCTCTGCCGTCGCGATCCCAATCGCGATCGCCAACAACGTAGACTTTCGTCTGAGCATTTGCAGGCGCAGTCAAGAGAGTGGGAACAACAATCAAGGCAGCAGCAACTAAGACTATTGATACACGGTTTGGTTTTAACATGGATTAACTCCTTATTTGCATTAAAGTTCTATTTTGCTGAGGTTTGGATTCAGCAATGTTAGACAGTTGCTTTTGTTTTGGCATCAAGATGTCTAATATTTACCTCGTCGTATAAATTCATACATAATAATTATTGATCAAAAAGTCCAAGCCAATGTATGACCAAAGTCACTAGTAATTCCAGACTGATGTATGACGAAAGTCACCAATTTTTGAATGGAAATTGGGCATAGGGCATAGGGCATTGAAAAGAGGCAGAGGGGCAGGGCAGAGAGGAAAACTCATCTCCCCACTCCCCCTTTCCCCAAGATTGGTAAGATTTTACTGCCGTCAAGAGCGGAGATCGTTTAAGCTAGCTGAAAGATTCTTTGATTAGTGGCTTAGAGGCGGTAATGTGCCTAAACATGTTCGTTTGATTTCTTTTCTAATGGTCTGTAGTTTGTGGAGTATGCCAAAAGCCGCTAACGCGCAGGCATTAATACCCCATATACTGCAACTAGATGCGACAAAACTAGAGAAGCAGGGGTTGACCTTGGCACAAGAGGCGGCTCAACTAGCTCAGTTTCAACAGGTGGAATTAGCTTTGCCACGAGCGCGGCTAGCTAGTCAACTGGCTCCTGGGAATGATAAAGTGTGGTTGCTCTTAGGTGGATTGCAACTGCAAACTAAAGAGTTTGACGGAGCGATCGCTAGCCTGAAAAAAGCGCAATCTATCAACCCCAAAAATGGTGATATTCTGTTTGCTTTGGGTTCAGCTAATTTTCAGCAGAAAAATTACCAAGCAGCTGTTGTCAATTACCAAGATGGTCTGAAGTTAAAACCCAATGACCCAGAGGGTTTATTTAATTTGGGTAATGCTTACTATCTACTGGGTAAATTGCCAGATGCGATCGCACAGTACAATACAGCAGTCTCTCAAGATAAAAAATTCTGGCCAGCGATCAACAATATTGGCTTAATCAGCTACGAACAGGGTAATATCCCCGAAGCGATTAAGCGATGGCAATCTGCTGTAACAATTGATAAACAAGCCGCAGAACCTTTATTAGCCTTGGCAGTGGCACTGTATACTCAAGGCGACCGCCAACAAGGACTAACTTTGGGAGAAGCTGCACTCCGCATCGATTCGCGCTATGCTAATTTGGATTTCCTCAAAGAAAATCTCTGGGGCGATCGCTTACTGTCTGATACGAAAAAATTCCTAGAATTACCCCGTATTCAAGCAGCCCTAGAGCAACGAGAAAACTCATTATCAGTTCCTGGGAAACAGCCTACTCAATAACAGTAGGAAGTGGTGAGTTGAGTAAGGATCGTGGATTTAATAACCTGTGTAGGTTGGGTTGAGTCTGCGAAACCCAACATCTCTGGGGCGTTGGGTTTCGTGCCTCAACCCAACCTACAAAAGTCGATGTTATTTAATTCTCATTCCTAAGCAAATGGAAAAGAGGGGAAAAAGGTAATTTTTCATTCTCCCCATTTCCTACTCACCACTTGCATAACAGTACCTTTTCGTAGTACATATATACTAACTAAATGCGGGAAGTCGTTGCCCAATAACATTGGCGGGCAAGTATTCCTGAAATAAGTCGTTAATTCCCAGTGTTAGTCTATGGGTAGAAGTGCGATGATTTGATCAACAAACTGTTGATGGTCAACAACAGGCTTAGAAATGTAGCCATCAGCACCACTTTGCTTGAGAAAGTTCTCGCGATCGCCTTCCATAGCATGTGCCGTCACTAAAATGACAGGTAAATTTGCTGTTTTTGGATCAGATTTCAACATTTGTGTAATCTTGATTCCATCAACGGACTTACCTTGGTAAACACTTCTAGAAAGAGAAACATCCATCAAAATCAGGTCGGCTTCTCCTGATTGGGCAATTTTTATGACTTCTTCAACATTTTCAGTGTGTTTTACACCCAAGCCGCCACGCTTGGACAAAATTTTGGAAAAAACACGAGCATTAATTAGATCGTCTTCGACAATTAAAACAGTTTTCATGAGAATTTTAGTTATAGAGGAGATTCAAGAATTCCAGAATTCAAAATTAACAAATGTAATCATGCCAAGTATCATGGCTACTAAGTTTATGTAGATTATAGTCGTCTGCATCCTTTTTAATAGTTAACGTGTATTCTCCTCATCAAGGATGATACTACTGCTTTTTCTTCTGTGACTATCAAAATTTTGTGATGAATCTCATTTCATCCGTTATGCTGTGGTTGCCGCAGTGTTGAGTTCCATCGGCTTTTGTGTAGTTAAATTTCAGGGAAAAAACTCATGGCAAAACAGTTAAACCTTCTCTCAACGGGACAGGTAATTACAACAGCCCTGCACACCGAGATGCAACGGTCTTATCTAGAATATGCCATGAGCGTGATTGTCGGGCGAGCGCTACCAGACGTGCGTGATGGCTTAAAACCAGTGCATCGACGCATTTTGTATGCAATGCACGAACTCGGTTTAGTACCAGATAGACCTTATCGAAAATGTGCCCGTGTAGTGGGTGATGTGTTGGGTAAATACCATCCCCACGGCGATCAATCAGTTTACGATGCCTTAGTCAGGCTAGTGCAGGATTTTTCTAGCCGCTATCCTTTACTCGCAGGACACGGTAACTTTGGCAGTGTCGATAATGACCCGCCAGCAGCGATGCGCTACACAGAAACCCGCCTCGCACCCATTAGTCATGAGGGAATGCTGACAGAAATCGGTGAAGAAACTGTGGAATTTGTGGGGAACTTTGATAATTCCCAGCAAGAACCAACAGTGCTACCTGCTCAATTACCGTTTCTGTTGCTCAATGGCTGTTCTGGGATTGCTGTGGGGATGGCAACAAATGTTCCACCGCACAATTTGGGGGAAGTTGTTGATGGGTTAATTGCCTTAATCGACAACCCAGATTTGCCAGATGAAAAATTATTTGAATTAATTCCAGGGCCAGATTTTCCCACTGGTGGAGAAATAGTTGGTGAGACGGGAATTCGAGAAGCATACACCACAGGTAAAGGTGGAATTCTGCTGCGGGGAGTGGCAACTCTGGAGGAAATTCCAGCCGCGAGGGGAAGCAAGCGACGGACAGCAATTATCATTACAGAATTGCCTTATCAAGTGAATAAGGCAGCCTGGATTGAGAAGGTAGCGGACTTAGTAAATCAAAGTCGTTTGCAAGGAATTTCTGATCTTCGCGATGAGAGCGATCGCGAAGGGATGCGGGTGGTAATTGAACTCAAACGCGATACCAATCCCCAAGAAGTTCTCCAGCATTTGTATCACCAAACTGCTTTGCAAATGACTTTTGGGGCGATTCTCCTTGCAATAGTGAATGGACAACCCCGCCAATTAAGTTTGCGTCAACTGTTGCAAGAGTTTTTGAGTTTCCGAGAAGAGACCCTCAACCGTCGCTACAATTATGAGTTGGGGAAAGCCCAAAGTCGTGTGCATTTGGTAGAAGGTTTGCTCAAATCGCTGTCTAATTTGGATGAGGTAATTCAAATTTTGCGCCATGCTCCCGATGGCAGTACAGCAAAAATAAACCTTTGTAGCCAACTAGATTTGAGTGAGGTACAAGGTGATGCAATTCTAGCGATGCCGTTGCGTCGCCTCACTAGTTTAGAACAGCAAAATTTGCAGCAGGAATTTGAGCAGCTAAGTGAACAAATTGGTTTGTTAGAGCAATTACTCAACGATCGCCGCGAATTATTGAAGGCGCTGAAAAAAGATTTGCGATCGCTCAAGCGCAAGTACAACGATCCCCGGCGGACAAAAATCGGAGAGGAGCAAAAGTCTAGAGCAGATGAGCAGAAGTCTAGGGCAGAAGGGCAGAAGGGCAGAGGAGCAGAGGAAGAAGAACTTAAATCTTCTGAACCAGCAGAAGAAGCGGTTTTAGAATTTACCCAACGGGGTTATGTCCGTCGCACTCAGCCATCTGGGAGAAAGTCAAAAGGTGAAAATGGTCTGCACGATAATGACTTCATTATCCAAACTGTTTTAACTGACACCGAGAAAGACTTGCTAATACTAACTGGTGGTGGCAAAGTCTATCCTGTGAAGGTGGGAGAAATTCCCCCAACCACTGGGCGATCTCCACGGGGTAAACCTTTGATTACTATGCTTAGTAGCACTGCTCAAGGTGCTCAAGAAGCTGTAGTCAGCCGCTTTTTGTTACCAGAAAATCTCGAAACTAGGCAGATGATTCTGTTAACAAAACAGGGACGAATAAAGCGGCTGTCTCTGGAAGAATTTACTAACCTGACTCGGCGCGGAATCACGATTTTGAAGCTCAAAGACGATGATGAATTGTCATTTACCCAGTTCACCACTCCAGGGGGGCATCTGATTTTAGCTAGTTCAGGTGGACGACTATTGCGCTTTGCAGTCAATGATGAACAATTGCCGATTATGGGTCGTACAGCGATGGGTTTACAAGCATTTCGACTATTGAGAAATCAGCAAATGGTTGGCTGTGTGACTGTCGGTAAAGATGACCATCTGTTGCTAGTTACTCAAGAAGGATATGCCAAACGCATGGCTGCAAGTCAGTTAAGAGCGGCTAATCGCGGCGATTTAGGCACGCAAGCGCTGAAATTTGCCAGCAAAACTGACAACTTAGCTGGTATGGTTATAGCGATCGCATCTGCTGAAGTAGCCTTAGTGACAAATAAAGAACGGGTAGTGCGGATAGCTGTGGAAACAGTGCCTATTTTAGGCAGAGATGTCAAAGGTGAAAGCATCCTCCAACTCAATCGCGATGAAAAAATCATCACCGTTGCCGAAGTGCGATCGTAATCAAGATAAGTTTCTATTTTTGTATGGTTTACCTCGTTCCCAGTCCCCGACTGGGAATACCTAACAAGGGTGCTGCTACTAGGGTGTAGACTCTGTGCTTTTTTAGGGAGTAAAAATTCATGTAAAATTCGTGTAGTCATTGCGAGCGGAGCGAAGCAATCCTAGGCGATTGCTTCGCTCCGCTTGCAATGACAGGAGAGAGATTTTTCACTCTCACAAAAATAGCATGAACCGAAAATCACCAAATTTCATCAAAGTCAACACCCTACGCTGCTACCTCACGAATTCGCAGCCTAAAATATACTCCTGAACTCCGACTCCTGAATTCTGACTCCTGAATTCTGGCTCCTTTTTATTTGTTGAAAGTCTCTTACCTCTTGCCAGGGGTACGTCCACCTTCATCATTACTACCACCATGAGGATGGGAATTTCCTGGATCACAGCCCTCAGCACCATTACCAATTCCTTGGTTGCAATGGCGACGCGGTTTAACACCCTCCGCCGAAGTTTCAGTCTGCTCCTCTACTGCAACTTGTTGTTGTCCAACGACATACTGCGAGGAAATGTTTGCTACCTGTCCAGTACTAGACAGTGCTTGGTATAGCAAAGCAGACACTTCAGACCTGGTTGCTACCCGTTCAGCATTTAGCAACTTTACATCGGGATAATTGACGACAATACCGCGTTGTGTCAAAGCTGCAATCAGACTGCGATATTCACCACGAATAGTAGTTGCATCGCTGTAAACAGATAAAATTGTATCCGTGGAACCACTGGGTTGATAATTTAAACCCTGCGCTAATGCTACTAAAACGTCAAGGCGAGAAAGGCTTTGAGTGGGGTTGAAATTCTTGCCAATAAGAGCGTTTAAAAAGCCCATTTGATAAACTTCGCTGATGGCATTGTAAGCCCAATATTGAGTTGAGACATCCTTAAATGCGTAGACGCGCAGGGGCTGGTTGTTAGACATCCCTTGGCGAATTTTCCCCTTGGCAAATGCTTTCCGCAGCATTGCTGCAAATTGGGCACGAGTTACTGGTGCATCAGGGCGGAAAGTCCCATCAGGAAAACCTTCGAGAATTTCCATCGCTGCCAATTCTGTAATAAAATTTTTAGCCCAGTGGTTTGTGGAAACATCAGAAAAACCAACTTGCAGAGTCCGAGACATACTGACTTGGCGATAATTCATAAGCATTTGGCTGATGTCGTAGCTAGAGTTATCGCTGACTTCAATCACTTGCACCAAACTACCAGGAGTAGCTTGCAAAACCTCCGCTAAGTCGGAACTAAAAACGCTAATGAACGACTGGCGCACTAAAGCGAACTCACCCTGAGTGAAAGAGAGGGGATAAACACTAGTTGCAGCAATTTTTGACAAACCTTCTACTTGAAACTGACTACCTTGGAAGGTTTGGGAACTGCTGAGGAAAATAACACGTTGGTTCCTGATTTGGGTAAAGTAGTCGTAAGTGGTCGTACTTGCGTCAATAGTGCCGTCTTGGTTAGCATCAATACCGTAAACAGTGCGAACGACTTGATATTCTGTAGGTTTGGCAGACAAAATTAGGTTAACTGTAGTATTTGCCGACAAACATTCAAATTCGCTGTAGCCAATAAAGCGGTTTTGAACATCATACAATCGCACGACGATGCGATCGCTAGCTTTTAACCCCTTGGCAAATTTTGCTTTTTGTTTAATCTTGTACTTGTAATCACCCAAAAACCGCTCTTTTAAATAGCCCTTGCTACTTTTACTCTTTACAGAAATGCGAGCAATCACTTCTGATAAGTTACCCGATGGTTCCCAAATGGCAAGGCTAAAACCTGTTTTTTTCCCTTTTACCGAAACACCACTAGTATTTACCTGAGTGCGGCTTTCTGTAGTCACAGTTTGCCTTTTGATAGTAGTGCGACTCGTTGTTTCTACTTTGTTATGGGCTAAAAGTTGTTGTTCTGTAGAATTATCTATTATTTCTGCGACGGTAGTAGAGAACCCTAAGGATGCATAGGCAGAAGCTATTGGCGAAAATATTGCCACAGAGGTTGCAACAAGCACAAAATTGCTTAAATGAGCAAAGTTACTTTGAGTTATGTATTTCATCTCACACTACCATTGGTCTAAAAAGTCACAGGGGTATTTGGTATCCCTCGACTTATTAATCCCTTGAGGTAGATGGAACTAACATCTAATGATTGCTGAGTAAGAAGTTAAGAGTGAGGAGTGAGGAGTTATGAGTTATGAGTTATGAAGTCAGAGAACATTAATATATATTTGAAGAAACACTTTATGAATCTTTATTAATGACTGTAACTACACAGCAGTTTGCAACCCAAGATGCCTTTGAGAAATTCATTTGGAATTGGCAGGGCTACAAAATTCAGTATACTGTCATGGGTACAGGACGCCCTCTGGTACTGGTTCACGGCTTTGGTGCTTCTATTGGACACTGGCGCAAAAATATCCCAGTTTTAGCTAATGCTGGCTATCAAGTGTTTGCCGTAGACCTTTTAGGTTTTGGCGGTTCTGATAAAGCGCCTATTGATTACAGTGTGGAAGTTTGGGTGGAACTGCTGAAAGATTTTTGCACAGCACACATACACGAACCTGCTGTATTTATTGGGAACTCCATCGGCGCACTTTTGAGCTTGATTGTACTGGTAGAACATCCAGAAATTGCTGCTGGCGGTATTTTAATTAACTCTGCGGGTGGGTTGAGTCATCGTCCTCACGAGTTGAATCCGCCGCTACGTGTTGTTATGGCAGCTTTTAATCGGTTTGTGCGATCGCCAATTACAGGTAAATTTGTCTATAACCGCATTCGCCAAAAAGCTCAAATTCGCCGTACTCTCTACCAAGTTTACCGCGATCGCCAAGCCGTCACCGATGAATTAGTCGATTTACTTTATACTCCCTCTTGCGACCCAGGAGCACAACAAGTCTTCGCCTCCATTCTCACAGCCCCTCCTGGCCCAAGTCCAGAGGAACTATTGCCCAAAGTTGAACGTCCTTTATTAGTGATTTGGGGTGCTGATGATCCCTGGACACCAATTACTGGGGCCAAGATTTACGAAAAGGCACGTGAGAATGGCAAAGAAATCAAAATTGTTCCCATTCCTAATGCCGGCCATTGTCCCCACGATGAGGTTCCAGATGTGGTTAATGCCCAGATTGTTGATTGGCTAGCTCAAAGGTGATAATTTCGCGTTAAGACGCAAACGCAAAGACACTTTCTGCCGATGTGCCTTGCTCCAGGCAGCGTAAAAATGGGGCTAACAATCTGGGTGAGTGGATCTTAATTTTTTAATTGCACCTTGACAAAATCAAACTCGTATGGTGTGTGTAATGGAGCTTGATGTGCACAATGAATATAAAGGCGTAATTCCCTTAAATCACCATCCAGATTTTTCTGAACAAGGTTATCAAGTCATTAGCGAACTAGGACGCAACCGAGAAGGAGGACGCATTACTTACCTGGCTAATGTCCTCAATTCTAATCAACAGGTGGTGATTAAAGAGTTTTGTTTTGCTCGCGTAGGTACTGATTTATCAGGAGTGAAAGCATATCAGCGCGAAATTGAAATCTTGCAACAACTAAATCATTCCCGCATTCCTCACTATGTACATTCTTTTGAAATGCCAGGAGCTTTTTATCTGGTGCAGGAATATAAAAATGCCCCATCTTTGGGATTAAAACGCAGCTTTCATCCTGAAGAAATTAAGCAAATTGCTCTGTCAATCTTAGAAATTTTAGTTTACCTACAAAAGCAAGTTCCCCCAATTATTCATCGGGATATTAAGCCAGATAATATTTTAGTTGATGAGCAACTAAATGCTTACCTGGTTGATTTTGGGTTGGCTAGAATACAGGGTGTGAAAATAGCTCTTAGCAGCTTTGTAGCAGGAACCCCAGGTTTTATGCCACCAGAAGAACAGTTTGGTCATTCCTTGACTGAGGCATCAGATTTATATAGTTTAGGAGCAACACTGATTTGCTTACTTACTAATACCCGTTCTATTGAGATTGGAAAATTAATTGATGATAACTATCACTTTAATTTCCAAAAATTAGTTAGCCAAATCAGTCCGCGTTTTCGGTCGTGGTTAATGAAAATGGTAGAACCCAATCGGAAACGTCGCTATGCCAATGCATCTTTTGCTTTAAAAGCACTTGAGCCAATTGAGGTTGTTAATACTGCTACTGGAATAGATACTTTAGTTAGTACAATCAAACCTAGAAAACAAGCTACAGTGCTGGGACTAGCCACTCTTGTTACACTGGCTGCCGTTGCGGTAACTTTGATGAGTTGTCAGCCTGGTGATCCGGTTAGGCAATTGCTGCAAACGACAAAATGCCAAGGCTTTAATTTCAGTTCAAGTTGCCAAGAAAAAACCGGAAATTAAGATTTACTCTACTTTGTTGTATCTTCTGACTTGTTGCTCTGAGCCGGGGAATATCCCCGGCTGTATCCGTAAAAGTTGTCGGGAATATGAGCCTCTTGCTGTTTGCAAATCAAATAGGATTGCCATATACCAAATTTTAAATGGGAGGATATAGTTTTTTTATTAAAGATATATATGTAGAAATAGGCAGTTTAATACTTATGATAGAAGCTTAGTTAAGACAAATACCTTAATCGTCAACGGTAGTATATCCTTAGTAGTATTAACACTAGCTAAAAACAACTTATGTTACTGATGGGTGATGTGAATTTAGTAAAAGTTTTTTAAGATTTGAAAAGTTATTTACTTTGACATAACAACTATGCAAGAGTATGATGTTGTGCTTATCGGTGCTGGACACAATGGCCTCGTTTGTGCAGCTTATTTGCTAAAAGCTGGTTATAGCGTCCTGTTACTAGAAAAGCGTTCTGTTCCAGGTGGTGCCGCAACAACTGAAGAGTGTTTACCGCAAGAAGCCCCTGGATTTAAATTCAATTTGTGTGCTATTGACCATGAATTTATTCACTTGGGGCCAGTAGTCGAAGAATTAGAACTAGAAAAATACGGCTTGCATTATCTGGAGTGCGATCCAGTTGTTTTCTGTCCTCATCCTGACGGCAAGTATTTCTTAGGGCATAAGTCAGTGGAAAAGACTTGTGCAGAAATCGCTCGTTACAATGAACGTGATGCTAAAAAATACGCAGAATTTGTAGACTTTTGGCAGCGATCGCTAGGTGCAATGATTCCTATGTTTAATGCACCGCCAAAGTCAATTATAGACATCCTTGGTAACTACGACATCACAAAACTGAAAGATTTATTTTCTGTTATTGGTTCTCCAAACAAAACGCTGGACTTTATTCGTACCATGTTAACCAGCGCTGAAGATTTACTTAATGAGTGGTTTGATGAGGAATTTCTAAAAGCGCCACTAGCTAGACTCGCATCAGAACTTGGTGCACCACCATCGCAAAAAACCCTTGCGATCGGTGCAATTATGATGGCAATGCGTCATAATCCGGGGATGGCCAGACCTCGCGGCGGAACTGGCGCACTAGTGCAAGCTTTGGTGAATTTAGTCACAAGTAAAGGTGGCGTTATTCTCACAGATCAACACGTTGAAAAAGTTTTAATTGATGATGGAAAAGCTGTCGGTGTACGAGTTGCTGGTGGTAAAGAATATCGCGCTAAATACGGGGTTATTTCTAATATAGATGCCAAGCGGTTGTTCTTACAAATGACTGATAAAAGCGATGTTAATGCAGCTGACCCAGATTTATGGGAAAGATTAGAACGCCGCATCGTTAACAACAATGAAACTATCCTCAAAATAGATTTGGCTTTAGATGAACCACTACACTTTCCCTACCACGCCCACAAAGACGAATATCTCGTTGGTTCTATCTTAATTGCCGACTCAGTAGCTCATGTAGAACAAGCTCATAGTAAATGCACCTTGGGAGAGATTCCTGATGCTGACCCATCAATGTATGTAGTTATGCCTAGCTACTTAGACCCGACATTAGCACCACCAGGCAAGCACACTGTATGGATTGAGTATTTTGCCCCTTATCAAATTGCCGGTGCAGAAGGCACTGGTTTAAAAGGTACTGGTTGGACAGATGAGTTGAAAAACAAAGTTGCAGATAGGGTAATTGATAAGTTGGCAGACTATGCACCCAATGTCAAGAATGCAACTATCGCCCGTCGGGTAGAAAGTCCAGCAGAACTAGGAGAAAGATTAGGTGCTTACAAAGGGAATTATTATCATGTTGACATGACTTTAGATCAAATGATATTTTTCCGTCCTTTACCAGAAATAGCAAACTACAAAACACCAATTGAAAATCTATTTTTGACTGGTGCAGGAACTCATCCAGGTGGTTCAATTTCGGGAATGCCAGGACGCAATTGTGCGCGTGTGTTTTTGCAGGCAAAGCATCCAATTAGCCAAACTTTAAAGGATGCAAGGGATTCAATTAAGTCAACTGTCGAGTCAGTGTTTGGTATTATTTAAGCACTGCAAAATATAACCTCTTCTCATCTGTTTTGTGCCTTTATGTCTTGGTACCAAAAATATGATTTGGTATCACAAAGACATGAAGGCGATTTGTCACACCTATAAGTTGCATCTCTAGCAGTTCTTTAATCTGCCAAAAATTTTTAAATTCCTGCTCAATAAAGCTTTACATTCAAAGCGGGCGATGGGACTCGAACCCACGACGTTCACCATGGGAAGGTGACATTCTACCACTGAATTACACCCGCGAATTGCTGCCATAAACTTAGGTCTAAAATAGACTATACAACTATTTGCAGCTGTTTTCAATTGGCTAGTTCACCTAAAGAACAATGTCTTCACCTCGCTCGGTGAAGCGAACCTCTTTAATATTCCATTGGGCATTACTTGTTAGGGTTTTGCGGAGACTACCAAACAAAGCAAACTGTTCACAACTAGAAAGAGAAGCTATTTGCCGCTTTGATTCAGGAGAGATTCGCAAATCCACTGTAGCAATGCCGTTTTTGATGTTGACACGATAGCTAGACAAGCTAAAATCGCTTGTATCTCGTTTTTCTAAGATTTTACTCACTACATTTTTTACTGGTTCTTCGGCTGGTACTGAAACTTTTTCTGGAATTAGTTCTTGACATTGAGCATCACTTGTATATAGTGTGACATTGGTGGTTTTGCTAGTGGCAGCCTTAGGAGTTGATGAGGAAGGCGTATTTTCCTTAGGAGATTCTTGATTAGGAGATTTTTCTCTCAACTGAGCTACGCTAGGAATTTGGCTAGGAGTTGGAAGAGATGCCCTATTCGTCGGTGTTGTGGTAGAAGATGGCGTTTGGCTGTCAATATTTCGAGCGGTGGGGTTAGAACTACAACTGCTGAGGCTGACAAATATTGTCACAAAAATAAGGGGTAAAAAATATCTCTTGGTTGTGTTCATAAATTTTGTTTTTTTTAATGATGTTGTTGCTATCAATTTCAGTGTCGCTGGTATCAATTCCGCATAAATTTATGAATGTTGAGCCAGTCTATAAAGTGTCAACCCGAAATCTGTTAAAGTCAAGGGTTACACTATACACCGAAATTACAACATCTGCTGTTCAAAGAGCGATGTCTGATGAAAAGATGAAAAGCCGCTTTGCGTCTGTGTCAATTTCAAAAAGTTCGGCAAAAGAAGATATACCAACTATTGGTTTAATCAATGTGGTCTATTTATCTAGAAATAGCTGTAGGTTTGAGCAGATTACGGACACTCTGCTGTACATCTTCTTGTTTAACTAGAGACTCGCCAACTATAACAGCATGTGTACCAGCTTCAGCTACAAGGGATAAATCAGCAGGTGTATACAAACCAGACTCACTGACGACCATAATACCCAAGTTTTGTAGTTGCGATCGCCTAGCTGCCAGTAATAGCCCAGTTGTGCCAACATTGATGCTAAAATCTTCTAGACTTTGGTTATTGATGCCAATTAAGCGTACATCATCAAGCTTTAGCACCCGATCTAGTTCTGCTAAAGTATGAACTTCTACCAAAGCATTCATTCCCAAATGGTGAATCACTCGTAAAAAGTTTTGAATTTCCTTGTCTGAGAGAATTGCTGCAATCAGTAGCACCGCGTCTGCGCCTGCTGCTCGTGCTAAATAAATTTGGCAGGGGTCTAAAATGAACTCCTTGCACAGCAGAGGTAATGCTACCCGATAGCGGATAGTGCGTAAACTCTCAAAGCTGCCATGAAAGAATTTCTTATCCGTGAAGACAGAGATACAAGTTGCGCCACCACGCTCATAAGCTTTGGCGATCGCTACTGAGTCAAAGTCTGCTTTAATGATTCCATCAATTAAAGATGCTTTCTTCACTTCTGCAATGATGCAAGGTCGGTAATGACTTTGTTGCAAAGCTGAGAGAAAATCTCGCACAGTCGGTGCAGCAGTTAACTGGCGTTGCAAAGAAGCCCAAGACATCTCTTGCTGAATTTGTGCAACTTCATGCTTTTTCTGCCATATAATCTCTTTGAGAGTGGGTTGCAAATGAGTATTAGGGGTAGTAACTGGGTAAGTCATATACTAAGGATGGATTGACTAAAAAAGTATGAATTATAAAATTTCAGGCTATCCTACAGACATTCTTTTAAATGAGCCTTTGTGGAAACGCCTTTAACAAAGAGAAAGCTGCGAATAACCAGATTTTAAAGCTTTCAGTCTTCATCCTTCCCTCATGAAAATTTATGATAGATTGCCTTGAAATAGCCTCAACTACTGACCTTAATTTATTGGAGTTGTGCTATTTTAATTATTTCCATTCTCAGAGATTATCAGAGATGAAGCCAGGTTGATTTGAGGTTCAACGCTTCTACAGCCTCACTATCAGTTTGATTTTGTTTTGAGCTTTCAACTAAGCAGTTATTTTTGAGCAGTCGAATATAGGTGCGGTAGGGTATGTAGTCTATAGGATTGTAGCCAGCAAACCGCAGAATTAAAACACACGCCCAAGAATATTTGCCAGCAATAATTGCTTTCAGGATTTGTTCAATTTGTTCATTATTGATTTTCCTACCCATTTGGGTTTGATAACTAGTGATGTTTTGAGTCATGATATGTGCTCTTTTGCGTAAATTAAAACTGTTTTGTATCTGAGAGGGTTTCTTTTCTGTTTCCTAAATTTGACCTAGTAAGATTTCTCAAATTCCACAAATAATTTATGCTTTTATGCCTAAGCCCGGACTACATTTTTAATGACTACCAGACTGGTCTTATCCTGATAGAGTTATAATTGATTTGCTATTAAAAGTGTTTGATGTTGTATTCCACTCATCATATTAGTTTCTGAAATTTCTTCAAGAGCATTGTCCATATCGGAAATAACAGGATCACAAGATAGTGCTTAGGTAAAGTTAGATAAAGTTAAGAACTATTACAAATTCATATTAAAAGTAGGGGCGGATCTAACCAGCATTATAAATATCTTGTTAAACCCGCTCTGACAAATGAACCGTATTGCAGAAGCAGCTTCTTCGTTAAGCTTACTCAATCTTTGGCAAAAGAGTATATGAACAATTTTTTGATAGATGCGTCTATTTTTTCGCTTTTGAAATTTTATTTATTTTCATTAGCGTAAAACCAACTTGGACTCTGGAAAGGAAACATAGATATTGTCAAGTTTTATCTGGTTACAAGACTTGCTTTATTGGACATTCTCCTGTGTTGTCCTTCAATTAAACCTTTTAGAAGGTGCAAGTACCCACAAACTTCCATAAACTGTATTCATAAATACATAGCTGCCTAGTATTTTCTATTTCTTTTGGAAGATTTACAAGCTATATGCATATAATTACTCAAATAAAAGTATTCCTTGTGACAGATGACAAGTTATAGTATGATGTTGTTAGATGCCTAAGTAAGCAAATATTTAAGAGCAGTTAAATTAATAAGAAATTGCAATAATTTATTTATTAAAAC
>NNBV01000685.1_pt1 | contig 23861 bp, 19 predicted proteins | sample 1173771 | NCBI WGS metagenome assembly NNBV01 (sample SAMN07173938, study PRJNA388173) | plant metagenome | isolation source: symbiotic tissue sample KVS11 | place: Norway: Troms, Kvaloya island | reverse complement strand
TTTTTACATCGCACATCTGTAATATCTTATATCCGCTAATTTATTGGAGAATGGAAACATTACAATCGTACATTAAAATATGGGCATTCTTCAAGTTCAGCATATTTGCCACTAATAAAACAGCATTGTGGCCCTCCACAGCCAACACCTAATGGAGCTTCTTCTTTAGTCGCTCTACTACTGGCAAGATTACTAAAAGCTCTATTTATTTCAACAGCAACTTGAACATATTTTCTTCCGTATTCATCAGCCAATTTTAGTTTACATCTTTCATTACTTACTAAATTTGTGCACATATCTTTTCTTAGGTTTAATTTTTTATGACTACTAACATTTTAGGCCTTTTTACAAATTGAATTTACAAACAAACATACAAAATGGTTATTGTCATTATTTACGGTTTACCGTAATTTACAATTTAAAAACGAAAAATACGTATTTATCAACAAATGTAATGCAAGTATTTCTACCTGTTTTTATTATAAGTTTACTTCTAAAAATAAAAAGTTCATTGCTAAAAATGCACCATCCCAAAAAAGTTAGAAACTATTCGGGGGATTTTTATGGAAAGAAAAGACAAATACAGTTATTGGAATTGCAATCTTTTCTATCACAAAACGTTAAGGCAGTTTTTAACGATACTGACTACTATAAAGTTTGTGGCAAAATAGTGGCACTTTGCATTTTTGAAAAACATAAATCCAGAAAAATCAAGGCTTCCCGGCTTTAGGTTCGAAACTGTGTACCAAATTACCATTACTGTCCGCAGCTTTAAAATCTATCTTTGCCATTAATATATAAGTTTTCTCTTGAGGCAGTGAAATGATTTTTTTTTTTAGGCGGTGGATTCTTTTATAATCTGAAGTGTTTTTTCGTCCTGTTCACCATTATAATACTTTTCAAGCACCTGCCTGAAACATTCGGGCGTTTCAGGCAGAAGTCCAAACAGGGTCATGCAGGATTTGAGTTTTCTTTCATCTGGCCTGCCCAGAATTTTCAGTGCCGTTTTATTCTCGATTTGAAGCATTGCCTGGGTAATTTCCACCAGACGTTTTCCCAGTATGGGGTGATTTAGATACAGTGAGCCTTCCTGCAGATTTTCAATGCCATAAAAGATATTATAATCCGTGAATCCCAGTCCTCTTAGCTGGGGAAAAATAAACCACATCCAGTGGGTCTGTTTGCTGCCCTGCCTGATCTCGCGCAGTGCGTTCTCATACGTTTCCCTTTGTGCCTCTAAAAAACGGTTCAGATCATATCGCTTTTCCATTGCATTGCTTTTTTGTCACCTGAAATTACAAAATATTTCAATGCCGATCCCAAAACAGGCATCTGAAATATGACTTCTGACCGCTGTAAGGATTGATAAGGAAATTTTCAATGAAAACGGATTAAAAGAGCCGCGAAAATAGCACCCGCAGGCTCCTGCATGCGCATAACGGCCTTGCCGCCCTTCGGGACTTATAGCACTCCGGATCCTTTATCGGGCGCTTGATTTTGTGCTTTCTTTTTTCCCGTTTTTCTTTTGAAAAATTTCATGCGGGATTGAGAAAAAACAGAAAAAATACTCACTTAAAATGTTGCATCATGGAAATCTCAGGACGAATTACAAAAGATGCCGTAACGGCAAAAATTTCAAAAGACAGGGAGGTGGTAAATTTCTCCATTGCCATAAACGACAGCTATAGACCAAAAGGCTCTGACGAGCTTAAAAAAATTGTAACCTACATCGACTGCTCCTATTGGATGGGTTCAAAAATGGCGCAGTGGCTAAAAAAGGGCACTATCGTCGAACTATTCGGGCGTATAGGTATGAATGTTTACAATAATGCCGAGGGAAAAGCGCTCGGCTCGCTGACCTTTCACACCAGTAACATAAAAATACTGGTTTTCCCGAAAACAGAAAACACTGCTGAAGTTCCCGCATCCCAAAAGAAAAATACGGATCAAGACACCCCTGACGACCTGCCTTTCTAATTGGAATCTATACCGTTTCACATCAAAATTTATACGCCATGAAAGCCTTTGAAAAATCAGTCTACATAGAATATCCCGTATCCGCCCAGTTCAAAAAAATAGTCCTCTTCAATATGGAATCTTATGACGGGACAAAAAAAGAGCAGTTAAAATCTTTCTTGGAAGACCTGCAAAAAAACGGATGCATCTGCGGGATGATTTCAGAGTTTATCTACAACTCGGACTGCAGGAAATTCTATGTACAGCATTTGGATGATTTGGAAAATATCCGATATGAAATTGAAGATTCCCTTGGGGAATCTGTCAAGAACCGCCACCGTCTGCCCCATTACACCTTTGTATGCTGGCTCTGCTTTGAAGAATACTGTTTTGACATCTACAGAAACAGTTTTGAATAACGCTTTTTCAATATTAAATCTTCCTTTATGAAAGCATCAGATAAATTTAAAACCGCCATAGAAAGCTACCTGAGCGAAAAAGCGCAGAACGATCCCCTGTTTTCAGCTGACTATAAAAAAGAGGGCAAAAACCTTGAAAGCTGTTTCCATTTCATTTTCGGCGAGGTCAAAAAAACAGGAGAATGCGCCTTTGACAATCAGGAAATCTTTGACATGGCTGTGAAGTACTATACAGACGACACGATTGGAACGCCTGCCCCTGTTCAATGCAGAGTTGCAGTAAGCACCCCTGCCAAACCTGATTTGTTCTCAACTGCCACCACAGTATCTCAAAGCACAGTTCAAAAAATAGTGGCAGTACAATCCGTGAATCCTGTACAGAAAACCCTAACACTCTTTGACTTATGATACCCAAAACAGTTATAGAAAAAGAAATCAGCGCCTTAAGCACTACCCTAGCCCCAATCACAGCGCAGATGAATCAGTGGGCGGAAAAAAATATTTTCCTGAAATGGGCGGTGCTCTCAAGGGGAAAATTCCATTGTCTGGAATGCACCCATTCGTGGAAGCCTGACAGCCAAAGCCAGTCCTGCAAAAATTATATTAACTGCTCCGCCTGTCAGGGCAAACTTAAAATGCATCAGCACAATCAGGTGCATTTCAAAGAAATCGAATACTTCGCCCTCACCGATACCTGCTCTGGGTATCAGGTGGTGCGAATCATCTGCTCGCACAAGAACATGAAAAAAAATGTTCTTCCCGCCTATTCCCACATGGAAGTCATGCAGCATTGGATAAATCCAAAAGGGGAAGTACGCACCATCTCAAGAAGCACCAATGTTTTTTCCAATGCCTATGATGCATGGCAGTACTATTCCCCTTTGGAAATCCGTCCCAAGGATTTTCAGAACTCGCCAAAATACCGCATCAATCCCTACAAGGTTTATCCGCACATGAAAGTGATTCCGCTTTTAAAAAGAAACGGTTTTAAAACTTCCACCTATGGCATTGCCCCGCAGATACTCTTTACTGCTCTTTTAAAAGACCCCGTTGCAGAAACCCTTTTAAAAAGTTCGCAGACTTCTCTGCTCAAACATTACCTCACTTCCCATGAACAGCACCTTCGCGAAAACTGGCAGGCAGTAAAAACCTGCCTTAAACAGCGTTATCAGATTCAGGACATAAAAATTTGGGAGGATTATATTGCCCTGCTCCGATGGTTTAAAAAAGACCTAAACTCCTCTGCGCTTGTCTGCCCCGAAAATTTAGACCAGGCGCATGACAGGCTTGTTGCCAAAAAAAGGGAGTTGCAACGCAGAAAGCATCTTGCGCAGATGCGTGCAGAAATACAGAAAGCAGAGCCGATTTATGAAAATGATAAAAAACAGTTCTTCGGACTTTCTTTCACCGATAATGACCTTACCGTAAAAGTCCTTGATTGTGTGCAGGATTTTCTCTATGAGGGCGACACGCTCCACCACTGCGTATTTACCAATGAGTATTATAAAAAGAAAGATTCCCTGATACTCTCGGCGCAGATTGAAAACAGACCCGTGGAAACCATTGAAGTGTCCCTTTCGAGAATGGAAATTATCCAGTGCAGGGGACATCGCAATAAAGCCACTAAATATCACAATAGGATTCTTAGGATTATAAATAAAAACCTGCCTGAGATTGCCGGACGGTTGAAAAATCAGAAAAAGCAGACTGCTCCTGCTTAACCCATTTTACTATTGATACCGCAGATTTTTAACTGCGGTATTTTTTTTGCGCGCGCTGACACTTTAAGGTTCACGGGGCAGTCCCGACTTAGGGGCTATTGTGGAATGTTAAGTCAATTTCATCACAAAGTTCGGGCATTGCCTTCGGTTCTCCGCAAAAAATTCCCCCATAAATGCAGGGCTGCGCTCCTGCTTTATTGCGTTGCTTTCTGCGTTCGCTCGTCCCTGCCCGGGCAGCGGTGCTGTAATTAATCTTAAAACTACAGCAATTATGAAAAATCAACATCAAAACACAGACTGGCAGAAAGTATCAGAAATCGAACTGATCTATAAAACCAAAGTAAAAAGCACTGAAAGACCGTGTATCACTTCTTCCAGAGATGCTTACCGAATACTGCTCGACAGCTGGGATCCTGGCAAAATAGAATTCTTTGAGCAGTTCAAAGTGCTGCTGCTCAGCCAGTCCAACAGGGTTCTGGGAATCTACGAGGTTTCCTCTGGAGGCATAGCGGGAACTGTGGTTGATATGCGCCTGCTTTTCGCGGCAGCCCTGAAAGCTGCCGCCGTCGGGATCATTATCACCCACAACCATCCCTCAGGAAAGACAGCGCCTTCTGAGGCCGATAGAAATATGACCCGAAAAATCCGGGAAGCAGGAAAACTGCTGGATATTCCACTGCTCGACCACCTGATCGTAACACCCGAAACCTATTACTCCTTTGCAGATGAAGGCGCCCTTTAAGGGCGTTTTCATCTTTTATGCCCTTGTGCTGTTCTGGTTTTTTAAGTAATTTTGCCCTATGAATCATGAAGAAATAAAACGATATTTTGAGAACAATCCGCCGCCGAAGGAAGTCGCGTGGACCCAATGGGCGAAGATTACCGACACTCAGGTTTTCCTCAACAGCTGTTATACTACCATCAAAAATTTTAACGGCCCGATAGACCGCTGTCCGGCATGGTGGCATTTAAGGGATTTTTACATTCTGATGAAAAAAACAGCAGGCCAGCCGATCGGCGAAGAACCTGCTTCAGAATAATTCTGATCCTTCCGTAAATTCTTAATAAAGGAAAAAAGCACCGATTTGGGTGCTTTTTTTATGCCCCGAAAAATAAGGCTTTTTTATTTTTGTTATTATTTAGAACATTTTATTTTTAAAAATTGTCGCTGTCTGTACTAATTTTGATGGGTATAAAATGATTAAGATTATGAGCCGGGCAATTGTACACATCGACATGAACACGTTTTTCGTATCCTGCGAAAGACTGACAAATTCTGAACTTAACGGCATACCGCTTATCATTGGAGGCGGTGAGAGAGGCGTTGTGGCTTCGTGCTCCTATGAAGCCAGAAAATTCGGCGTGCGCTCGGCCATGCCGATCCATATGGCCATGAAGCTCTGCCCTCAGGCCAAAATTATGAAAGGCGACATGGAACTCTATTCCAGGCTTTCACACGACATTACAGAAATTATCCAGGAAAAAGCGCCTGTGGTGGAAAAAGCCAGCATTGATGAATTTTATCTGGACATCACCGGCATGGATAAATTCTATGGCAGCTACAGATGGACCGACGAGCTCGCCCAGCGCATTACCAAAGAAATAGGCCTTCCCCTAACCTTTGCGCTTTCGGTGAACAAAACCGTATCGAAAATCGGAACCGGTGAAGGCAAACAGAAACAGAACCTTGAAATACCCGAACATCTGGTGCAGTCCTTTTTAAATCCGCTTTCCATCCGAAAAATCCCCATGGTCGGCCAGAAGACCTTTGAGCTTCTTTCCCGCATCGGCATCCGTACCATCCGCACACTCTCTGAAATGCCTGCCGAATCCCTGCAGCAGATGATCGGCAAAAACGGCACGGAGCTTTGGAAAAAAGCCAATGGAATTGACAACAATCCTGTAGAGCCTTACACGGAAAGAAAATCAATTTCAACTGAACATACCTTTTCCCAAGACACCATTGATGTATTAAAATTAAACAGGATCCTGCAGGGAATGGTGGAGAAACTGGCTTATCAGCTGCGCGCCGAGCAGTGGCTCACCTCAACGGTGACTGTCAAAATAAGGTATGCCAATTTTGATACCGAAACCAAGCAGTCCAGAGTGCAGTACACCTCAGCAGATCATCTTCTGACCCAGACAGTGACAGATCTCTTTACCAAGCTCTACCAGCGCCGCATGAGGCTGCGCCTGATCGGAGTGCGCTTCAGCGGCCTTGTCAGGGGAACCTACCAGATCGACCTTTTCAATGATACCGAAGAAATGCTTTCCCTTTATCAGGCTATGGACAGAATGAAGACCCGTTACGGTTTTGATGCCGTGATGAGATGCGCCGGCGCATCTTTTAAACCCAACAATAAAGACGAAATTTTAAAACGTAAAAAATAAATCATGTTTCTCAACTGCCACTCTTTTCATTCCCTGCGCTACGGTACCATTCCGCTGGATGATCTGATAAAACAGGCAGCGGATTGCGGTGTCACGGCAGCGGCTTTAACCGACATTAATACCGTAACAGGGATTTATGATTTTATAAAAGGCTGTGAAGCCTCAGGCATAAAACCGCTTGTCGGTATAGAATTCCGATGCAGGCACCGCCTGCGCTATATCGGGCTTGCAAAAAATGCAGCAGGGCTTGCCCGGATGAACCGCTTTCTGACCGATCATAATTTCAGCGGAAATCCCCTGCCGGAAAAAGCTCCGTCTTTTGAATCGGTATATTTTATCTATACGCTGGAAAATGCGCCTGCACAGCTCGGCGAAAATGAATTTATCGGCATCCAGCCTGACCAGCTCAGCAGGCTTTTTATGCCTGAACTTAAAAAAAAGATCTCCAAAATGGTTATCCTGCGACCTGTGGTATTCCGCACCAAAAGGGAATACAATCTGCACAGGATTCTGCGCGCGGTTGACCTCAACGAGCTTTTGTCCAAACTTGGGACTGAGGACTGTTGCAGAAAATCGGATATGATGATGCCCGAAGCAGAACTTATCGCCCTATATAAAGATTATCCCCAGATCATCCAGAATACCCGGTACATCATCGAGCACTGTAATTTTCATTATGATTTCGAAAGCCCGAAAAACAAAAAACATTACACCAAAAATAAAGCTGGGGACATTGCCCTTCTGACCACCCTTGCTGAAGAAGGTCTGGTTTGGCGCTACGGGCGCCATAATGACCAGGCAAAAGCACGCGTGGAAAAAGAGCTTAAAGTGATTAATGACCTTGAATTCAGCGGCTATTTTCTCATTACCTGGGATATCATACGCTACAGCAACAGCCGCGGTTTCCTTCATATCGGAAGGGGATCCGGCGCCAACAGCATAATTGCCTATTGTCTGGGAATTACAGACATCTGCCCTTTGGAGCTTGACCTGTATTTTGAGCGGTTCCTGAATGAAAACCGTAAAAGCCCTCCCGATTTTGACATCGACTGGAGCTGGAAAGAGCGTGATGTAATCTTAAAATACATCTTCGACCGCTACGGTTATGAGAATGTGGCTTTCTGCGGCACCAATGTAGAATTCAAATACCGCTCGATTTTCCGTGAAGTCGGCAAGGTATTCGGACTTCCCAAAGATGAGTTGGATATGTTGGCTAAAAATCCCATGAAGCTCCACCAGACCAACTCCATTGTCAAGCTGGTGGAGGAATACGGCATGATGCTCGAGAAATATCCCAATATGCGCAGCATGCATTCCTGCGGGATCCTGATCTCGGAAGAACCGCTGACCAATTACACCCCGCTGGAAATGCCTCCAAAAGGATTTCCCATAGTGCTCTTTGACATGCACACAGCTGAAGATATCGGATTTGAAAAATTTGATATCCTCAGCCAGAGAGGCATCGGTCATATTGATGATACGGTAAAACTAATTGAGAAAAACAGAGGCCTTCGAATCAATATTCGGGATACCTCATTATCAAAAAACGAACAGTCCGCAAACGTATATCTTGCCGAGGGAAGAACCATAGGATGCTTTTACATCGAAAGCCCTGCTATGCGCGGCCTTTTGCGCCGTCTGAAATGTGATAATTACAAGACACTTGTGGCGGCATCCTCAATCATCCGCCCGGGTGTGGCCCAGTCGGGAATGATGAAGGAATACATCTTCCGCCATAACAACCCGTCAAAATTTGAATATTTTCATCCGGTTTTTGAAAAGGAGCTCGGTGAAACCTACGGGATTATGGTGTATCAGGAAGACGTGATCAAAATTGCCCTGCATTACGGCGGACTTTCAGCTGCCGACGGAGATATCTTAAGGCGTGCCATGTCAGGGAAAGGACGCTCAAAAGCGGCACTTCAGAAAGTAAAAGACGATTTCTTTGTTTCAGCCGCATCCAAGGGTCATCCCGAAGCGCTGAGCCAGGAAATCTACCGCCAGATCGAATCCTTTGCAGGATATTCTTTCTGCAAGGCGCACTCGGCATCCTATGCAGTGGAAAGCTACCAGAGCCTTTATTTGAAGGTGCACTACCCTGTTGAATTCATGGTAGCTGTGATCAATAATCAGGGAGGATTTTACAGAACTGAAATCTATGTGCACGAAGCCAGAATGGCCGGCGCTGTAATACATACCCCCTGCGTAAATAAAAGCGGATATGAAACCGCTCTTTACGGCACCGATATCTATCTGGGTTTTATGCACCTGCAGGGCCTGGATTCCAAGCTCTCGCAGTTCATCACTTTTGAACGTGAAAGAAACGGCGTTTATAAATCACTGGAGGATTTTATAAACAGGGTGCCGATGGGCATTGAGAATATAAAAGTGCTTATTTTCATCGGCGCTTTCCGCTTTACCGGAAAAACCAAAAATCAGCTGCTGGTTCAGGTAAGCCTTCTGATGAATAATTTCAAGCCGGAAAACCGGGGGCTTATGCTCATTGAGCAGCCCGCAAAAGAATTTAAGCTGCCGGTTTTGGAGCGTTCGGTTTTTGAAGATGCCTTTGATGAAATCGAGCTTTTGAATTTCCCCGTATCCTGTACCGTTTTTGATCTGCTCCAGACCAGACACCGCGGCGATGTGATGGTAAGGGATTTATTAAAATACCATAAGAAACAGGTCCGAATGCTGGCTTACCTCATCTCAACCAAACAGGTACCGACCAAAAGAGGCAATATGTATTTCGGGACATGGATCGATAACGAGGGAGCCTATTTTGATACGGCGCATTTCCCTGACAGTCTGGCAAATAATCCATTTCAGGGAGGCGGATGTTATCTGCTTCTGGGAACCGTTGAAATTGACTATCATTTTCCGACCATCACCATTTCAAGGATGGCGAAAATGCCTTTTATCCCTGATCCCAGATATTCGGACTCGGAAAAAAGGTATACCACACAGCACAACATCAAACAGGATGTCAGCAGCACCCAAAGACAGCCTTATCCGCAGGAGCATGAAATTAACCTGCCGCGCCACAGAATGAAATTTTGATTTTTAATCACTCGAAAGATGAGCAGGTAAATAAGGGAAGCTTTTAGAAAAACGGCAATGCTGCAATCCATCTTCCGATAATCAGGTAGTAATACCTAAGCTTATAAAAAACATTTTAAATATATTTGAAAACATTATAGTAATATAACCAGTAAATCTATTGCTAAATTTTATTGAATTCATATATATTTATAGTCACCTTAAAATCAAACTATGGCGATAAACAAACTCATTGAGGCAGATGCTTTTGCACTCGCGCAAGTCGAAGAATTTAAAAAAGTTCTACTTGATGCAGGTGAAGTACGTAGTGAAACATTTGACAACTTAATAGCTCGCAACCCTAAAATAATCTTCATTAATAGTGCCGAAAATCCAGACGGCATTGGTGCCTTAAAAATCCCCTTTGAGGATTATCGCAGAGAAGTATTCACAAAGGCTAGATCTCATAAAAATTCTGAAGATTACCGATATGAACTAGGTTGGATTGTCAGTCGTAAAAAAGGTTGCGGCAATCAGATTATGGAATGTCTGCTTGCAGATGCAAATGGTGCCCTTTATAGTACTGTACGAAAAGAAAACGAAATTATGATTTATCTGTTAAAAAAATATAATTTCATCCAAGAAGGAGTTCCCTACAATTCTACCAGGGGAGACTACGAACTCCTACTGTTTATTAGAGAATGATTGAATTTTATGAAAACAGAAAATAAAACCTTAAAAATCAGAGAGAAAAACATCTTTATCTGCGAAGACCATCATCAGGTCCTGCAGTTCTGGCATGCTTATAAAGACAGCTGTCCCTATCTGCTGACATTTGACCATCACACAGATCTTCATCTGGCTTTCAATCATTATATATACCATAATGGTGAAAAGGAGAAAACTTGGGAAGAGCAGCGGAAAGCCCTCCTTGATGGCATTTCAGCCAATGATCCTTCCGCAATTGAAAAATTGACTCATGCCGAGCACATAGACGCAGCAATAAAAACCGGGATAATAAAAAAAGCACTGGTTTATAGCGAAAATTCCTACTACAGCAGACAGGAAGAAGTCTACACCATTGATGGAAATTCACAATACGCCGGACAGAATATCATAAACAATTGCAATTATATCGAAATGCAATCTTTAATAAGTTCTGAAACATTAAGTTCCAATTTTAAAAAATTCGACCTATGCATTCCCAAATCGCAATGGTTCCATAACTATATCCTTGATATAGACCTTGACTTCTTTAAAAGCACGAAATCCTTTGAAAACAAAGATCTGACTTTCTTTAAAAATTTAATTGATAATTGCATTGCAGTATCAATAGCAACAGAACCAATATTTGTAAAAGGATGGCAGGAGGAATACGACAGCATGTTAACGGTGGAATATCTGCTCGATAAAATTCTGAAAATTATAGCTGCATAATATTACTTTTTATCTTGTCCAAGACCCCTTAGTTATTTTTATTATGCTTTAGGATAAGGAATCTTTGTAAAAAATCATCTTAGAACTTAAATATGTCCAGAATCTCAGAAAAGCACTTACAGGAGAAGCTCATAGAGCTTGTTAAAAACAACGCTTTATACGAAGCTGTAAATAATCGCGAATCAAGCAATGAAGCTTTAAATTCAGGTTCCGATGAAAACCATATTCCACATTTATCTATTGATGATCTTCTTAAGAAAAAGTACTCAAAATCATGCAGACGTGTCCTCGAATCTATAATAGACTGCGAAATCATAACTGGTGATGCGATTAAAAACATTTCATTAAACCAGAAAGAGAAACTTTTTCCCGACGTAATCCTTTTTAATCGCGAAACTGCCCAGATTATTCTAATTGAAAATAAGGTCAGTGGAAAAACCGGAAGAGAAGCAATAACTGAAATATACGGCTATGTAAATGAAATAAAGAACCACTTGCCATTTAGTTCCCATTATGATATTTCCGTAATAATAGTTTCCCCAGAATTTGACACGCTTCTGGACCACTCAATTTCATCTAACATATTATCATCAAATATCAGCCTGCTCTGCCTCCTGCCGAACTTCTATGGCTCGCAGCTCACCTTTGATATACATTATCCTAAATCATGGACGCATATCGGTCAGAATAACCTTCCTCAAAACTCCCTAGTTTCCTACAGCTGGAGCTTAGACAAAAAGAATACTTCTACGGATTTTGAGGAGATTTCAATAATAAATCTGGCCAAAGAACTCATTGTCAATAATGCAGAGCGCCATAATTCTAGCGGTTTCTTATCGATATGGGAAAACGGTATGGCGGAATTTTACGGGAGTCGGTATGTCATTACGATTTATGTTATAAATTCCTTTTCTTTTCTCCCAAATGCAGATCTTTATGGATTTATTTATAGAAGTTCCTCTCTTTCCGAATACCTGAAAAATTATTCCGATGATTTAGATGGTATAGTGCACCCAAAATCCCTATTTAATGTAATGGATGAGGCGATTTCTTTTCTGGAAGATTACTATGATATCCGCCTTCATTCTCCATCTGAGTGGAGTAAAGATCTAACAAATGATAAAAATCGTCTTGAGAGAAAACCAATACTGTTCGACTCCTGGGGAATGATTGGAGATTATGTTAGATATTTCTACTTTCATCCCGCAGTGCGAAAACATTATTTCAGCAAAACGGATGACAGCTATAGAGGGCATTTAAATCCCATCATTGGACTGCAGATTATTAATCTGGTTACAAAAAACACCATTTTCAACGATGGTCATTTTTTTGCTGATGATCTGTTTGAATTCGGAAGACAGCTTTGCTCATTTAATTACGCATGCAAAAACGCTGTTCATGCCAAAAATGAAACCATTAATAATGCTTTGTTGTTCTGGTCCGTATTAGACATTTCACAATCACTGAAAGAAATACTTTTTTATGCATCCAATACAGTTGGAATCGAACAGGAGGTCATTTTGGACCTGCATCTTAATTTAGACAGCAAAAAGATTAAAAGTGATTTTAGAAATTATAATGATAAGTTTTCGGAAAATTTCCAGCAGCTGTTCCTTCCTGGGGATGATAACTGGATATATCGGAAAATATTTGAATTCGGCTATTTCTATGGCCAGTATTTCAGCAATTATTTCAGTGAGACCATACCAAAAGACGACCAGATTTTAATTGAAAAGGACATATCTGAGTTTTTAAGGAAATTTATCAACTCTGCTGTCTTGTCAGCAAAAAACAGGAATAGTTATCTCAATAAGGCTGAAATTCTTTTTATGGACAGGCATTTTACAAAGGGCAGGTTCTCAGAAACCTCCTTTGATAAGATTTCAGAAATAATTGATCGGAAATCCAATAACTTTATGACTGCCATTTTTACGGACTTTCTTCAATCTTTCGCCGTTTCACTTGGTACACCCTATAGGGAGCTCAAGGAATTGTTTGTTCCGAATTCCATAGACTGGAAATGGATGCGCGAGTCCTTAGCTGAAAAATTTAATAAGGGTCTCAGATATGGTGCAATTAATATCGAACTTAATGGAAATGTTAGCATTTCGCAGATTGATAAAGAATATGCAGTTATGCAGGAATTAAAAAACGAAAATGAGGTATATCTTAAAAAATATACCTCTACAACAGGATATATATATTACAAAGTGTCATGGGAAGATATTGAATCCGGTAAAGCCTTCCTAAGCTAAGTACTGGATCTCCAATTTAGCCACAAACTTTACCTCTCCCTAATTTTTGAATAAAACGCAATAGATCATGAATGCCACTAAAATTAACTGGTCCTCTTTTAAGCTGAAAAATGAAAATTATACCAAATCATTCGAAGAACTCTGCTACCACCTTTTCTGCAGAAAATATGGCCTTATTGAAGGAATACGAACCAATCACAACCAGGTTGGCATCGAAACTGAACCAATTGCCGACAAGTATGGAAATTTAATAGGCTTCCAGTCAAAATTTTTTGACAACAAAATAAGCGATCCGGCTTCTGTACGTCAGATTGTAGAATCAATAAAAAAGACAAAAAAGAGCTACCCTACCCTGCATACACTGGTTATTTACACCCATCACAGTTTTGGCAGCACCGTACCTGCCTATAAAGCTAAAATTGAAAAAGAGGCAGGGCAAATGAATATTCAATGGTTTATGTCCAGTAATTTTGAAGTGGCTCTTTTTCAGCCGGCTAATCTTGATCTGGCGCAGCTTTATTTCGGTCTCGCACAGGAGATAGATTTTTTAAAAAACAGTCTTTCCCCTGAAATGTTTACTTTTCTATCTTCGCCTTACTGTATGGATATCCCGCTCACAGATCAGAATGGCTCGGCAGTTTCTGACCTCCATGGGCATATCCGAAAATCCAGACAAAAAATCTTTCTCCTTACAGGCAGTCCAGGATCGGGAAAAAGCATCAGCATGTATAAATTATTCCAGCGTTTTGCTGCAATGGATACTGCAGACACCTCAAAAATGATCGGACAGCTAGCCAAACAAAAAGCAATTCCTGTACTTATTAACCTTCGAAACTGTATTACAGAAAACATTGAAAACATTATCAGAGGAAGGCAGAATGACAATAAAATAGCTTCCGGACCGCTGGGATTCATCTATCTATTTGACGGAATAGATGAACTTACCGAGCAGCTCCTTGATTATGTCTTATCCTATATTCAGGAATTAAGCCATAAAAAAAACACAGTAAAAATAATTTTCTCATGCAGATCCGGAAGCTTTAATAAGCTAAAGGTCAAGTCTAATTTCCAAGCAGACGAATTGACTATATGCAGACTTGACCTTACACACATAAAAACTTTCTTTCAGGCGAGAAGAAATAGCAGCAAGAGCGAAAAACTTCAAAATTTTATTAATGCCCAGTCCCCTATTTTAGTAGCTGCAGACGACATATTACTGATCAGTCTTCTTTTTGACACTGTTGAAGAACTCCATGAAAACAGTACAATAATTGATTTGCTGGACAAAAAAGTCAACCTGCTTCTAAAAAACAACACTCATCGGAAAAATATTGAACAGCTGGATTTACTGAACCCAAAAGAGGAAAAACTTATACTGCTTCATGAAGAAATTGCCTACCATTTCCATCAAAAATTCCAGTTTAGGTTTTCCTTGCCTGAGCTTCAGATATTTTTAGCAGATAGACTGCCGCAATGCGGCCCTACGGCTATCAATAATCTCATCAATTATATTATTGACCTATTCTTTGAACACTCATTTGGGGGAGGCAGCTCTGACGACAGTTTTATATACCAGCACAGAAAATATCAGGAATACTTTTTTGCCAAAAAATTAAAAAAGGAATTTGATAAAAAACCTTCTATTCTTCGAAAACAGAAAGTCATTTCCAATACAGAATTTTTCGAAGATATCTTTCTGCCGTATCTAAAATCCTCTTATAAACAAGAAAACGACCTTATTGGTTTTATAAAACTCAATCTAATAAAGCTCTATTCCGGAAATGATTCTTCATGGGGAGGAGACGAACCTTACTACTTAAATTCCAGCTTTTTCTTAAAATCATTAAGCGCACAGAGTTGTCATGTTTTCGAGCAGCTCTATAATGATGAAAATATTGGTGTCAAAGAAAAAATATACTCACATCTGCCTCCAAATGAGATTCTAAAGACATTCATAGATGATTTCAAAAAGGATAAGAATAATTATGACCTCGAAGATAAACTCCTAATAATACATGAACGGCTTTCTTCCCTGTTAGAAGCGGCAGCGATTCTTCATCAGAATAAGCGTTACCTGCAGGCATCAGAAATTCTAAATCGATTTAAGGAAAGCATTGAACTATTTGATTCATCAAAACTGACAGAGTATTTAAGAAATTCAAACAGAGGACAAATAAATGATCCTTACTGGAAAAACTGGGAGTCATTGCTCTACATCAGAATCTTCATGGAGAATTATGAACCGAATATAGTTTTTGAAGATTTTATAGAAAAAAACTACTCAAAATTCAATGATGAGCAAGGCTACTCTTTTGAAGATGAACAGGGTAAAAAAAAACTGATCAATTCCTTTCTGCGTGTCATTCTAAAGTTTTCGTCGTATCAGTTAGCATCTCTTGTGGACATCTTTAAAAATTTCGAACTTGAGGCATTATTAATTTTATTGGCATCACCACAGTATCTTCATATTTATTTTAATGACAGCGCTTTAAAAAAGGCTATCGATAAAAAAATTGGGAAGTTGGAAACAAGCACCTACAAGATATTTTTCAAGAAGCTTTCTGGTAAGAAACTGACTGCTGCAGAGACTGATTACAGCAACAAAGCTTATGCTGAGTTACAAAGTGAATACCATAGCGAATTTGATATACAGAGAAATAATAAACTGCATCTGTATGCTCTGACAGCATTTAATTCAGAAATATTTTCGTTTGAGTCAATATTTAAAAACTATAGAAAAGATTTTGACTATTACCATGAAATTTCTCTTTACAGTTCCACATTTAAGGAGTATATTGAAATTTTATCAGACAAAGGTCAACTCCTTAATCTAATCGCAAATTTCAAAAAATACAATGCCATTCATATGAGGCATAAGGATGATAAATATTTCATTTACGACTTTTCAGCTTTATGGGCGGCAATTTTCTCTACAGTTTCTATTGATGATTCCGAAAAAAAGCAGCTTCTCAAATTATTCATGGAAAAAAACGAAAACGTCGACAATCTTGAGTTTTTTGCCTTTTTGAGCCAAATGAATTCTGAGAAATGCAAAATTCTGCTAAACAGAACAGCGCTTGAAAGAACGGAAAAAGCCTTAAAAAACAGTCCACAGGATATGCAGGAGAGTGTTGACAATCATTTTAAGATCGCACTTCTCTACGCTGGAATTGATGAACAGAAAGCAATCAATCACTTCACTTCTGGAATTACCAACAGCCTTTTGAAGCATGGATGGCGAAAAGATACCATAGTCTGCTATAGCCTTGTGGATGCCCTGGACATCATGTGGCAGAACCGCTGGTACAATAATGAAAAGTTAGAAAAATATACTCAAAAAGTATATCAATTGACCATTAAAGCTGCGGAAATAACCGATGGAAAATATACATGGCGCGGTCCCTATTATTTAATTGAAATTATTTCCAAACACAATATAAAGCTCGCTGTAAAATATCGCAATAAGTTTAAAGCAAAAGACCACAACTATTCAGCTAAACTAAGCTTACCTATTATTCTTTCCATGATTAGGGAAGGTTTTCAGTTAAATGAAATTGAAAAAGAAATCTATGCACTACCGATGCAGCATAACTATTTAAATCATCCCTCGAGCGAATACAGGACTGCTCGCATAAAGGCGTATCTTTCGTTGGCAGTAAGCAATTACCTATCTGAAGAAGAACAGAAGCTTGCGTTTGGAGCTGCCTTTAAGGAAATCTCTGAGGCTATTGATCTAAAACCATCGCATATCGACTGGCAGAATGATCTTTTAGAGGAAATCAGCATTTTTAAGACACTCTGCCGAAAATATAGAAAAACAAATAGAATTCCTGATTACACCCCAGATCTTGAAAAATCAAATGGCCTACCTGAAGCAGAGCTAATGCAGCAACTCTATGAAGTTAAAAACAGATCACAGCTTAAAAAGTGGTACAAAAATTTTGATCGCGATGTAGATTCGAAAGTCGAGCATTTTGCCAACTGGGAAGAAATAATTAGCAGGACATTTGAACTCAATCAAAATATTTCAATTTTCCTTGAACTGCTGAAAAGAGATTATTACCCTGGTTTCAATTATTTTACAAATAATGCGAAGTATTATCATCTAGCTGTTGCATCGGCATTGGACAGCATCAACACAAGACAGGAAACCCTTGACTTTCTCTTTCAAAATTCGAGCCACGATGGGTTTCTCAATATCTTAAAAAGCTACGAAATGCTAAGAGACCAAAAAACGGCAAGATTGTTGTTCAAACATTATGTCCGTTTCTGCGATTTTCTGGTCAATTAGGCCGGCTCCATTAAAGAAACTCAATCGCGGCGCCTAGCTTGTCCCTTATCTGCTTTTCTGAAATTTTATCTGGGATAGCTATAAAACATGAGGTTTCAGGTCTTGACAAGGCTACATATAGCATTCTCTGCTTCTCGCTTGGGAGAGCAGAGGGTTTTACAAAATCCGACAGGGATATGTTTTGTCCCGAACTGTTATGGCTCAACACCAATAGCACTGAACTGAAAGTCTTTCCTTTAACTCGGTGTATTGTTGATACAGGTAGCGTTAAAACTGCCTGTGGAAATAATACCTCCCGTAAGATCAGGCTATAAAAACTTTTGCCTTTCTGCTTGAGTTCAAAATTTATGTCAACAGTAAAAGTATCTTTAACAAGCACTTGCATAGATGCTGTCCAGTTCATTAATGAGTTGTCCAGTGGGGGCATCAGCTTTAAAAATTCAAAAAGTCTGATGTTAAGATTTATATCTTCCCTTTTAGCTCTGACAAGCGCTTTCTTCTCTGCATAATCCGAACCTGGAAAATTTATTTCTACATAAAAAGCTCTTACATCGTCTATAGCAGACTTTATCTTCCCCTGCTCAAATGCATGTTGGGCATTTATAATCATTTTGGCAAGACCGTTTTTCCAAGGTTCCTCCGACATGGGCTTAACACCAAATTTCTCCAAGTGAGTTCCTCCACGGACCAATATATGGCTCGAAAAAACAGTGCCGGTTGCTGACTCATACCTTTCCACCAATGCTAAAGGATCGCTTTCATCATAACGCAGAATTTTTACACTATGATCAGTGGCATGGGTGCAGACCGAAACTATGCTCTTTTCCGAAGAACTTCTAAACAGGCTGTACAAATTGATAATTTTCTGGGATGACCTTCTGCAATCATCAAATCGCAAAGCCTTCCAGTGTGCAGTATCATTGAATCTCTTTAGAAACAAGTCAGGTCTGGCTTCTCTGAATTCATAAAGGCTCTGATAGGGATCGCCCACAAATTCAATATTGGATAGACCGGCATCGATTAAAAGATCAAACAATTTGTACTGAATCTCTGAAGTATCCTGTGCCTCATCAATTACGATATAAGGAAATCTTGCCACTAAATGTCTTGCAATTTCAGGATATATTTCAAGAAGCCTGCAGGCTAAATAGGTAGAGTCATCATTAGTGAGCACTCCATTATCAATCTGCCAGTTTTTATATTTTTCTGCAAATCTTTCAAAAACCGCAGAATCAGCAATTTTGGGATTGCATTTGTGACCATTCCAGCTGTAGGTCCCATCTATTTCAATTTTTAACATTGAAGGCGGATACGAATACCTCAGAAGCTGCATCTTTAAGTTTCGGTACGTTCCTAAGTGCATATCGTTTAAAAACTCAACCGTATTAAAGATCGTCGGTCTGCGACTTGTTACAGACAACATATGGTAAAAAGGCAAAGTAATATACTGGTTAACAAAACTGTCGATCGTAGATATGAGGTGTGGATAATTTAGAACTGAGCCCTTTATTTCCGCATATTTACTGCCTATCTCATCTTTTGCCGTATTAGTAAAAGAGAGGCAAGCAATGCCCGAGAATTTTCCATATTTAAGCTCACATTCATCTGTTAATTTGGTAAGCTTAAATGCAACAGCCGTGGTCTTTCCACTTCCAGGACAGGCATTAAGAACAATCTTTCCTCTTGCCTCCAGATAAGGCCTATTGTCTGCTGTAATCTTAAAATCCATATCTTAAACTGTGTGTTTGATAGCCCTTTCCAAGTACTTAGGAACTTTAAATAGTACTGTTTTCCCATTTAGTACTTCATTTTCGAGTAGCAATGAAAAATCCTGTGCGAATGAAGCTTTTGCCGGCAGAGATTTCCATACCAAAATAGCCAGTTTTTCCCTTTCTTGGATACTTAGGTTTTCATTTGGAAGACTTTTTAAATATTCTGTAATTAATAAATATTTATCATTTTCATAATTGGAAATATATTCGATCAAGAAATTTTTAGGAAAAGCAGTTTTAGTGTCTTCAATATTTGCTATGGCAATTTCGTATTCAAGGGTCTTAAAGGCCGTAAAAAGCTTAATATTGCTTTTATGGGACCTAATAGCAGATGTAAGATTACCAATCCTATTATTGACAATTGAGCTATGCAATCCCTTATGAAATCCGTCTAGATTTTTGAATTTTTTAGCAGTAAGATTTTTAAATGAATTTTTTTCTTTTGCAAATCGGTCATCATCAGTTATAATAGCTGCATTATGACCAATACGTTTGCTTGGGTCAGTTGAATTAAAAAGGTGTATAAAAGCGTAAAATGACACTCCTTCCACACTCACCAATTCACAGCGATGGTCTTCAAGTTTCAATTTTAGAAATTCCGAGAATGATTTTAACAGTAGTTTTTCCGATATGCCTTCCACAAAAAGCAGCCCTCTTGCAAAAAAAAGCTGGCTTCTGGTTACATCCAAATAGCGCTCCAGCTGTTTTTTTCTGTACTTGAAATCCACTGCAGTCAATATTTTCTTTTTAACGGTCTGTTCCACTATTTTCTCATGAACACGGTTTTCAAAACACCCGCCAATATTAACGGCATTTTCACGCAAAAGAATTATGTTATCAAGATCTGCCTTGGAAGTAAGAGTTGGAGAATGAGAAGTAATAAAAAGCTGACAGTTATTTGGGCTGCTTGCCGATTTTAAGAAATTATACAGATTTAGCTGAAGCTGTGGATGAAGGTGCGATTCGGGTTCTTCTATCAAAAGCACAAAATGCTGGTTGGCATTATCAGCAATCCTCTCTTTAATATCCCCAAGTATCACTGCAATATAAATTAGATTATTAAAGCCTAGACTGTTCTGCCATAAATCAAAACCTTCATTTACAAGCATCTTCTTATCATGAGGCAGATAAGGCTTTATTACATTGACAATACTTTCTATTTTGGAAGCTTCCTCGATTCGCAATCCAATTTGGTTATCTTTTGATATTTTAAAGATTTCATCAAGATGCGAATTGACACTTGTTCTTGTATCTTGCACCTCTTTTCTTTTAAGAAGATCATCATTAGCATTTTTTATAATATCTTTAAAAGCTTGTTCAGACTTTGCACGTTCCGAAAGACGCTTGATCACTGAACCAAGCATGCTGGATCTTGTATTTAGGAGATCAGTGGTGCTGTCCCTTAGCGCACCAAGATAATAATGCTGAAAAATATCAAAAGTTCCACTATCTGCTTTCTGTTCAGTCGTTGCACCAGTATAATATGAAAATTTAGGATATGTCTTCTCCCTCTTCTCATAAATCAGAACAATCTGGGCAGTATCTTTATCGGGGTCAACCGGATCTAAAATCAGATATTCATATAATGCTCCTTTCTCAGAGGGAGATAACCCTGCAAAAATATACTTGATCTCTATTCTGTTACTTTGAGTTGCTACTTTAATATCATAATGAAAGTCTTCATTACTGACATAAATATCTTTTTTCTGATTCCCTAAATTATACATCAGACGTATTGCGTCAGCAACCGCTGTTTTATGACAGCCATTTTCACCAATTATAATATTGAATTTAGGGTCGAAATTTATATGTAAAGACTTAATTCCTTTATAATTCTCAATAGCTAATGAAGATAGATACATAAATTGGTCTCATAGTTTAAGTTAAAATACGCATTACGATTTGAAAAAAAAAATAAAAATACACAGTTTTAAACTAGTTAGCACAGGTAGAAATACGTTTTTTTACAAATTTTCACCGTTAAAACTATTTTACGACTATTGTTAACAGATCAATAGCTATTTTTGAATGAGTGAAAGATCCAAAAAAATAAATTATGAGCCTGACAATTATCCTTCGGCAGAAAAAAGTCTATGTTGAATATTATCCTGAAAATGGAGTAAGCTGGATCAGTGAAAATTTTGATAAAGGTGAAGATTTTATTCTAAAGAGGACATTCACACTTACAAAAAAAGACATGATGCCAGGAGGTGAAATTCCTTATGCGGACAGTATGGAGTTTTTAATTGGAAAATTAGAGGCCGATTATTATAAAATTGACAAGAGGATCTTATCCACTGAATCTGACGTACTGATCCATAAATCGATAGATATTCGGATCAGGCACTTCATCGCAAACAGCAATATATCCATTCTTCTTAAATTCGAAAGGCTGGCCAAACAGCAGATCATTATCGGAGGCGAGGAAAAAAATGCCATCCCTGAAAACATTTTTAATGATATTATCCAATCTTTCCCTTCAAGAACGGAATTGAGCCATTATGTCAACTCCAGAGTAACAAATATCTTATCTCAATATCTTGAAGGTGTTTCCGACTCAGGCAATGCATTTGAAAAATATCTTGCTAAAAGGATAAAAATCAAAAGGATCAATAGTCTGGAATCAATTAGGAACTTCGAATTTGAGAAGTACAGCTTCATTTTAAAAACATTAAAAAAAATGCTTAGCGATATTGATGGTTATGATGAAATCGAGTGGCGGAAACAGATTATAGAAATCATTTTAATAATTTATCCTAAATACATTAGGTGTTTTTCTGAAGTAAACATAAAAGATTACTATTCCAATCCTCTAAAAGTAACTGAAAGATACATTGACTTAATGCTTTTAGATGCTAACGGAACAGTCGATGTTATTGAAATAAAAAAACCGTTTACTGACTGTGTAATGACCAAAAGGACGTATAGAGGAAATTATACGCCAATGAAAGAACTTTCAGGAACTGTTATGCAGGTTGAAAAATATCTATTTCATTTGAATAAATGGGGCGCAGCAGGAGAAAGGATTCTGACACAAAAATATCAAGATTATATACCTTCTGATATGACAGTGAAAATTACAAATCCTAAAGGTATAATTATATTGGGAAGAAATAATAATCTCGAAAGAGAACAGCTTTTTGACTTTGAAATTATAAAACGTAAATATTCTAACGTCATGGATATTATCACGTATGATGATCTAATATCAAGGTTGGAAAATATTCTCCAGAAATTTAAAAGTGATACTTTAACAGAAGAGTAATAAAGTGGAAAATCCTAAAAAATAATTAGGGGTGTATTTTTGCACCCTTATCTTCGTCTTCAATTTTCGTTAGCACATCCAATCCGCTGCAGCAGCTGTTATCTGTAGTGTATTTACCAATCTTCATATAGAAAATTTGCAATTTCTTTCGCTGTTTTATGGTTTAACATTGCCATATACTCTAAACTAATATCTGGTGAGATTTTTTCCATTTCTCCAATTCGTTTATTGTGCAGATTGAATTTTTCAACATTTTCAGCATTCTCTGTTACTGTAAGCTGAATTGCTTCTTTTGTTTCAGCATCTATTGCATTTAAGCCTTTCTCATCAATTTCTACATTTTCTAATTTTAAAATTAAGGAAGGAGGAAAATCATTTACCTGCTGTATAATCTTAGCACCTGTAATCGGAATAAAAACCCAAAGTGATTTACCTAAATTATTTATAATACCAGTTGTAAAAGGTCTTACTCCATAGATCAATATTTTTGTGTTTTTATACTCTAAGACAAACAACCCTTTTACTAAATGCTCGCTCTGTTTAAGCAAATTTTTAAGATTGTATTCTTTGCTTAATATAGCTGAAGATTCAAGAAAAATTGAATTTATTAGGTTTAAGTTATGTTTGAATGCATTCATTAGAACAATACCCATAAGAACACCAGCTTCGCGATGCGCAAAATGATTCCTTAACTCTTTTGCTCTTCTCCATTGTTCAAATAAATCATTCGAACATAATTCTTTTAGTCGTGTAAGCTTTGAATGTAATGTTTCAAAACCATCTCTTTTTAAACCTGAAATTTCGAGTTTTAAGGTAATACTTGCTTCAAAAATTCGTGTCGATTTTGAAAATGCTTCATCTATTAATGGATAATTAAAATAGCTATAATACATAAGTCTTTCAACTACTTTGTAATCATTAATTATCTTCTCAGGAACTAAAGAATGGAATTTCCCCTTAAGTAAAAACTTTTCTCTAAAATCATCCTCAGATTTTACATCAAATATTTCCCAGATTTCATCAGGTTCTAAATAATTTATTTCTTTCATATAAGTTATTGTTTTAAAGCCTCGCGAGAGAGCATTACAGCTAATATCCCCAAGCCTTGCTCAGTTTGCGACTTTCGAAATCGAGTCTTTTCGGCTAAACGAAAATATACTAAAAACGGTAATTCTACTAAATTCCCAAATTGCGTAAGACGTGTGTTAGTAGCCGTTATTGTTTAGCTTTAGCCCTGTTTAAAAATTCAGGAATTGTTACGTTCATAAAAAAATTGATGTATTGTTCAGCCGCATTATTTCCACTTTTGATGTACAAT
>NNBV01000205.1_pt1 | contig 23964 bp, 24 predicted proteins | sample 1173771 | NCBI WGS metagenome assembly NNBV01 (sample SAMN07173938, study PRJNA388173) | plant metagenome | isolation source: symbiotic tissue sample KVS11 | place: Norway: Troms, Kvaloya island | reverse complement strand
AAACTTATTAATTTAAATTTACTTATGTATCAGTTTTAAAGATACTTATATCTATGTGAGGTTTTTTAAGGTTAAACTCTAATGTATATGGGAAAAAATTTCATCTTTCCTTAATTATTGTAAAATTCAATTAACAAACCAGAGGTGTTCGTTTATGGCTATTAGCAGCGCTGGCAAAGCAATCAGTTCTCGGCAAAACAATGCCAAGTCTCAAGGGGAAGCTACAGAGGAAGTTGAAAATAAACAAGACCAGAGCTTGAATGCTGATAAAGTTGAGGAAGTTACTGAACTGCCAGTGGGAGCTTCTGGAACACTCGCCATTTCTGGAATTCGTCCTATAGGCGCTAGCGACTTAGAAGTTGCTGAACACCTGTCAATTGCTGGGGTGCGTCCTGTTAGCACCAGTACATTAGAAGTAGTTGAAACCTACAACTCAATGGGTATTCGTCCAATTGGCGCTAATACATTCCAAGTTGTTGAAAGTATTAATCTCTCTGGGATTCGTCCAATTGGCTCAAGTTTATTGGTAATTGATGAAAGCTATTCCACCTTCGGTAATCGTCCAATAGCATCAAATGAGATTGACAATTCTGAAAGCCTGATGGGTTTTCTAGATTAGACAAAAGAAATATCCCCATAACTTTATTAACCCAGTTTCTATAAGAATCTGGGTTTTTTATTTAAATAGTCAAAAGTAGAAATTACGATATTTGCCCTTGTTCTATGTCTTTTAGCATAGGTAACTAAACTGTTATTGCTTTAATTTCCATTCAGTCAACAGCCAGAACGCTTACTATGACTATCTTTCTTAATTACGAATTACGAATTACGAATTACGAATTTTTTAATATGTCTTGTGGTGGAAGGCTTTAGCAAAAACTTTAAGCTACTGTGTAAAAGTAATCACAAAAGATTTCAAAGTTAGTTATAGCTTTGAAAAGAATTTTTTACAAAATCAGGAGTACAAAATGAGTATTGAAGATCGCGCTAAAGCTGCTGCTAAAAATGTTGAAGGCAAGGCCCAAGAAGCATTAGGAAATATCACTGGAGATCCAGAAGATAAAGCCAAAGGTAAAGCAAAACAAGCTGAAAGCGAAGTCCGTCACGGAATTGAAGACGTAAAAGATAATGTGAAGAAAAGTATTGACTAACAATTCATAATTTTTTTGCAGAAACTCTAGGGATATCAATGGGATGGATTCCATTTTTGCAAGAAAGTATGAAGTGTTCAAGATTCATTCAATGCTATATATTTTTCTTGTCATCTTAGCAAGCATGGAAAGATAAAGGACTAGCTTGATTGGCATAACTTTTGCAGAGGTGTAATTTATTACTCCTCTGCATTACAAAATAAATTTATTAATTTAGAGAAATAACCTCTATAAATTCCAATTTTATAAATGTCAGCTAAATGTAAGCAATTAGTTTAAACGTACAACTTATTCTATTATTTAAAGTGTTTTTTCAGGAGGTAAAAAAATGATTCTGTTTCAACAAAGTCGCAAAATATTGGCGACTTTCCTTTTAATTGGAGTATTGATGATAACTACCGCCTGTGGTGGTGGTACTGTGTCACAAGTTGACCGCCCAACAACTCCTTCAGCAATTGGCCGAGATGTAACTTATGCAGAGTTGGAGCGAGGCAATACTCCAAGCGGACAAACCTTTGGTAACTGGGTTGTGCAAACGTCTCAAGGATTGGTTCAGGACGCTTATGTTCGTGATAATAACAAACTAGGTGTTGTGATTTCCCCTAAAGTTAGTCCTAACGAAGTGCGACCATTAGCAAAATCCTTAGTTCAAGGTTTTCGGAAGAACTTTCCTAATCAAGACTTAAAGGTTTTGGTTTATGCGCCTGATAAGAAATTGATTTTGACTACTGAGTATGACGTTCAGACGAATCAAGTTAAGTATAGCTAATTGCTGTATTTGCAATGAAAACTTGATGAATTTGGATTTGAAATTATGGCTTAGAAATAGCAGCCGTAAAAAGAATTTGACGAAAAAAGGAGATAAGTAAAGTGGCAAGTAGCGAACAGTATAAACGTCAAATAATGAAAGATTTGGCTCAGGGTGATGTTGAATCTTTAGATGATACTACAGCCGAATCAACGGCGGAATATCAAAATTTTGATGATTTCGCTCAACGGACAACACCAGATCAACGTCGGCAGTTATTTGGTCGATCTTTACATCCAGATCGGATTCCAACCAGCCAAATGGAGCCAGAATTACAAAATGCGATCGCACAAATTAAACCCAATGAACGGGATGATGTCGCAAGAGCCTTTTTTAAACACCTGAAGGAAAGGAAACTAGACGAGAAGCATCTAGAGCAACAGTTGGGACTTTCTACACACAACCCCAACCGCATGACTGCTGATGATGTTAGCAAACTCGCGTCCTTTGCTTATCATAACCATCCCGATATTTTCCGCGAGGTACTGGCGGAACAACCAGGGATTATCAAATTTCTCAGTAATCCTGTAGTAGCAGGCATTATCGGCATTGCTGCGGCTAAGTGGTTGGGTAGTCGCAAGTAACTTCTGAATTTTGAGTTTGGAGGATGAGTAAGAGATTAGGTGGGTATTTACCCACCTTTACTTTTTGCTTATCAAAATGATCCAGATAAGCGATCGCTAAATGGCTATGTCCACGACGAGCTTAACTGCGGTAATTTTGCCCTCAAAATCATTCCAAATATCAAAAAACTGTAGTAATATACCACAGGCATTAACTATCTTCAGCTACATCTGATTGTTAGCGCTCTTAAATTTCCAATCGATGAGAATATACCGTGAGCCTAACTCTTTATTTCCTCCGTCACGGACAAACAGAATGCAGTCGCAATAACTCTTTTTGCGGTTCCATAGACTCAGAACTTACCCCAGAAGGCTTGGAGATGGCAAAGGCTTTTGCTGACGCATATAGTTCTATGGATTGGACAGCAATATTTTGTAGTCCAATGCGGCGAACTGTATTGACAGCAAAACCCTTATGTGAAGCAATAAAGATAGAACCACAACTCAGAGATGGTTTAAAGGAAATCAACTATGGTAAGTGGGAAGGAAAAACGCCTGAAGTAATTAGTCGTGAATATCACGATGATTATATTCGCTGGTCAGCAGATCCGGCTTGGAATGCTCCAACTGGTGGAGAAATGGCTGTGACAATTGCTTCTCGTGCCTTGCAGGTAATTGAAGAAATCAAGCAAAATTATAGTGGTGGCAATGTTTTAGTTGTTGCACACAAGGCAACTATCAGAATTATGCTGTGTAGTGTACTGGGGATTGATGTGGGACGCTTCCGTTTTCGTTTGGGATGCCCTGTCGCTTCGGTGAGTATTGTAGAATTTAGCTCACATGGGCCGTTATTAAAGGTTTTAGCAGACCGTAGTCATTTGGATAAACGGTTGCAGAATTTACCGGGGACATGAGGGGAGGCAGTACAGACGCGATTAATCGCGTCTGTACAAGAGTTAGGAGTTATTATTTTTACCTTGCTCTCCCTCGCGATCTGGCTCAGTGTATTTGCAGAGAACGTTTATTCCAATTTTGATAATATATAACACGACAATTGTTGCGATCGCTCCATCCATCGGTATTCCATTTACTGCTGCAACTGCCACCAGTGAGCCAATAATACTATTGAGCAGAGAAGCACTACCAGGGTTTTTGGTGTATTCTTTGATTTTGCCCTGTAAACCATCATCACCACAGATTTCCGCGCGGATTTCATCGAGGGTCAACTGCAAAAGAGATTTTTTGCCCCTACTATAATCTGTTGTGCCGACTTTCTCTTGCCAAAGTGTATCAAAACTTGCTTCTAGATTGCCATTATGTTGTTGCAGGGTAGTGAGTGCATGTTGTGCTGGGGTGTCGTTTGGCAGAAGTTGCTGAAGTTCTTGGATTTCGACAGGGGTTAATTGGGCATTCATATATATTTGACTTAATTATTTATGGAGTATTTGTTAGTTCCTGAATCAACTCTTCAGGTGTGATAATTCTGGGAGTAGCAACTGGAAAATCTCTAGGATTGCGAGTAATAATAGCATCTAAGTGATTGAGTACCGCAGCGCTGTATTGAATAGCGTCTTCAAAATCTCTAAAGTTAGCAGTTAATGCCATGTTGATTGTGGTACTGTCTACTGTTGCGATTTGACAGAAGGTTACAATTCTATTTAAAAGGGATAGAGCAGATGCTCGACCTTTCTCTTTCCGAATGATGTAGTAGAGGTCACTAAAAGTAGAAGCAGAAAGATAACCTTCTATTTGTTTTTGATAAATAAATGAGAATACTTGTATAGTATTGCTGTAAAAGGGATGGCGTTCAAGAGCAAAATCCAAAATTATATTAGTGTCTAGTAAGACTCTCACAGATTATGTTTCTCCTTCAAATATTCCCATTTGGCTTGGTCGGGGTCAAAATCTGAAGGAGCCGGCTCTGTACTTTCCAACCACTCTTTCAAAATGGGTATAGAGCATTCCACTATTCTTTTTTGCTTTTCAGACTGGGACTGAATTTGATTTTCTCTAGAACTTTCTAAGGATGGAACTGGTTGCAAAATAATTACTTCTACCGTCCCTGGAGCAATATTTAGAGGTTCGTCAATAATTAAATTACCTGATTCATCAATTGTGGCGTTGAGCTTATAGGCTTGCATATTGGTTTTCCTCATCTATATATAATTAAATTATATTTCAGGCAATTTTACAGATTATGTTTCTCCTTTGAAGCTTTCCATCTGGCTTGGTCTAGATCAAAATCAGAAGGCGTGGGTTGTGTTTTTTCAAACCAGCCTTGCAAAGCTTTGATTTTTGTTTGTCTTTTCGGCTTCTCTGGCTGTGACTCAAAGGATGGAACTGGTTGCAAAATAGTACCTGAATCAACGATCGCAGTTATAAGTGAATGTCTTGTCGTCACCAACATTACAACATTAAGGCTTAACGCTATAACATTAAGGCTTAACGCTGTAACCTTAAGGCTTAACGTTACAACATTAATTACCAGCATCATAAGATTAAGGCTTAACGTTACGACATTAAGCCTTAACGTTACAACTTTTTGACAAAAGCTTATGCGATCGCTCTTTAGGGTAGTGCGCTTTGTGCGATCGCACGCAATGCTTAAATAAAACTTATTTGAGAAGCTGCGAGATCCCCGACTTCTTGAAGAAGTCGGGGATCTGAATCAACCTAGCTGATCCAGCGCTGTCCAAATTGCCTCGCGCACATCTCCAGCGCACTCTTTACCCGTCGCCTCGCGCCAAATAGAGTGAAACTGGCTTTCGCCTAACTGCTTAAGCATACGCGCTAAATTATTGATACGATAACCAATCCAATCTTGATTATGCTCTAAGTCAATGACTAAAACACGAATGTAAATTTGCACAGCCTCAGAGTAATTTTCTTGAGCTTCTAAAACCCCTCCCCACTTACCTAATGTTGCTGAAGCCCAATACCAATCGCGGAATTGCTGATAAATTTCCCAGGCTTTTTGATAATAGTTGATTGCCATATCAAACTGCCGTTGCTCTTGGGCAACTGTGCCTAGTTGGTGATATTCTCCAGCAACACCGTATAAATTTCCAGCATCTTCTTTTATCTTCAGTGCCTTTTTGTAGTAATCAACTGCCAAATCAAACTGCCATTGCTCTTGGGCAATCATACCTAGTTGATGATAGACAGTGGCAGCACTGTACAAATTCCCAGCATCTTCTAAAATCTTTAGCACCTTTTTGTAGTAATCAATAGCCACATCAAACTGCCGTTGCTCTTGGGCAACTGTGCCTAGTTGGTGATATTCTGCGACAGCACTGTACAAATCTCCAGCATCTTGAAAAATCTTTAGCGCCTTTAGGTAGTAATTAACTGCCGTATTAAACTGCTGGTGTATTTGTGCGACCATGCCTAGTTGGTGATATTCATCAGCAGCACTGTACAAATCCCCTGCATCTTCTAAAATTTTCAGTGCCTTGAGGTAGTAATCAACTGCCATATCAAACTGCCGTTGCTCTTGGGCAACCATACCTAGTTGGTGATAGTCAGTGGCAGCACTGTACAAATCCCCAGTATCTTCTCTTATCTTCAGCGCTTTTTTATAGTAATTAATCGCTAGATCAAACTGCCGTTGCTCTTGGGCAACCATACCCAGTTGGTGATAGTCAGTAGCAGCACTGTAGAAATCCCCCGCATCTTCTTTTATCTTCAGCGCTTTTTTGTAGTAATTAATCGCTAAATCAAACTGCCGTTGCCCATAGGCAACCATACCCAGTTGGTGATATTCTTTAGCAGTACTGTACAAATCTCCAACATCTTCTTTTATCTTCAGCGCTTTTTTGTAGTAATTAATCGCTAAATCAAACTGCCGTTGCCCATAGGCAACCATACCCAGTTGATGATAAGCAACACTAATTTTGTCATTAATTGAAGAGTCATTTACAGCTATCAATTCATCTAAAATTTCTTGATAAATTTTCCTTGCACCTTCCAAATCAGCATTTTGAACCGCTTCATTTGCATCGCTAAACCGCAAGTACATCCAGAACATCAAAGCATCTTTACCCTTTGCTTTTGCATACACTAAATGCATACCAATTTGCTTTAGCGCTCTTTGTCGCAGCGATTTAAATTCGGGTTTGCGCCCTATACGCTCATATATTTCTGCCAAGGCTTGTAGAATAAATTGTGCTTCAGCCCATTCCTGTTGCTGTTCAGCAAGGCGCAGATTTTGCAACAAATTTGGTTCTTCCACCCGCAGCACAAAAGTTGCTAGTTCAGCATTGCTGATAAATTTCTCACGGTAGTTGTCAGCCAACGCTGCGTAAAAAATCAGCAACTTTTTTTCGAGTTCGTTAATCCCCTCCTGGGAAGTAATTGTGTTTAACTGCTGGCGCAAATACCAAGGTAGTGCTGGGTGAATTTTGTAGATACTCTCACCAAGTAAATATTCCAAAATACCTGCTGCGGCGGCTTCATTGAGAATCCTTAACCAATCGGGTTTTTGCAAGTTCTCCCCAAACACCTCCCGATAAGCTTGTCCATATCTATCATCAGGATTTTCTGAAAACAGATGCAGCCAATCTGCATCAACCCGTTCCGAAAACAGCGCCAAAAATGGTAAATGCCGACGTGTTTGTTCTGACAGCTTGGCAAAGGAATAATCCAACGACACAGTGAGAGATTTTTCCCTCCCTTCTTCTTCTTGTCCCCTAAACGTATCCAACCCCCGCCGCAGCGCCTCAATTAACTGCACAGGAGTCTGCATCTTTAAATGCGGCAACACCACCCGCAAAGACAACGGATGTCCCCCCAACAATTTCAACAATTCCAAATACTCTGCTGGTAGGTTCTTTCTCTCCACACCCGCCGTTTGCAAAATCTTCGCGGCTAACTCTTGGGCATCCGCTTGAGACAACCCCCGCAAATTGATTAAACTATACCCACAATCAAGCCAAAGTTCTTCGTGGCGACTGGTAATTAATACCCAAGATTTCCCACCCCGCAATTCTTTAAGAAACCGCTTCAGCTTGTTTCTTTCTTCCCCACTCAATAATGGTTCATTCCCCGTCGGGAAACCGTTGACAGGTTCAAAGTTATCCCAAATCAACAAGCAAGGATTAGTTTGCAGATATTGCCGCACCACATCCTCTTGCTTATCTGGCATCATTTGGGAAAATCTCTCACCTCCTAACGCCCTACCAATTTGGTTAATTACCTGACTCAACCCCGCACCCTGTTCAAAAGAGGTGAAGAAAATATGTTCACGTCCTTGAGTGTCATCCAACCACCGGGCGAAACCTGCGGCTAACTCAGTTTTACCAACGCCGCCCATTCCCTGCACCAAAACCAGATGATTTTGCCGAAATGCTCTCTCTAAACGCAAAATCTCATAATCCCGCCCAATAAAACCATAAGCACTTTCATCAGGTAAACCTACAGCTTTACTGCTTTCTGGAGTGTTGTCTGTTTGCGCCATCAAATCGGCAAAACTGGGTGCTGTCTTCTTAGGAACAAAAGGCGTATAGGGTTCTTGCTGATACAACACCGGCACAAGCCAATCTTGTAAAGGTAAATTTCCTTTGGGACTGGGGCGCATTTTGTCAATAGACATGGACTTACGCCCAGCTGCAACGGCTGCGGCGATACACTCTCCCCTGACTAATTCCCCATACAACCGCCCAATAAAGTGTTCTGCACCTTTGGCGTAAACTGAATACGCCATTGCTACCACACCCTTAGCCCCCAATTTCACCAACTGTCCCGCCACAGAAGAAAAAGCTTCTTCGCCTACTTGTCCAGACTTGCAAGCATTCAGCACAAAAATCGGCACACGGCAATCTGTTAAATATTGGGCAATCTCCCTAGCGCTGACAGCTTGCTCATTTCCCTGTTCATCCTCAAAGACTAAAACGCCCTGAGTCTCGCTGTCAAAATTCCCATGTCCATCAAAATGGACAATATGATAAAAACCCTTATTCGCTTGCAGTTCTGCTTCAAATGCCTTCAAGCTAGGGGGACGCAATACTTTAAGATTGACTCGCTGACGTATCGGTTGCAGCGCCGCCAGCAGTGGACGGGCAATGGTTTTAAACCCAACATCTTGCCGATCGTAAGGACGGGCAATAACTAGTAAAATATTCAGTTGGTCATCGGGCATTGCTGGCAATGGTGCTTTTACGCCCTGACTGCTGAGACTGCGATACATTCCCGCCAGTGAAGGTGCAAGAAATTGATAATCGGGGGAATATAGCAATTCCCAAGGCAAATTCAGCACTTCGGCGTTATCAGAAATGATGCCCAGTTCACAGTTATCTAGCCCTTCTCGTGTCGCTTCTTGAAAAAACTCTCTTCCTTTCTCTGTGCTGCGAAATACTAGCTCAAATAGCTGTTGTCCCCAATGCTGTAATTTTTGTTCAATTTTTACAGCGTTGTCGGGAAAAATACCGTAAGGAAACTTCAGATAATCTTCTAAATACCAGCGCAACTCAGCCGCGTTTTCTTTATCGAAGGGTTGCTGGAAGGCGACTTCTGACGCAAAACGAGGACTTTCATATCCGCGTTGCCAAGAAAGTTGGATTTTGTCGTTTTGATGCGTAATCCGCAACCAATTCTGCGCCATAGCTATTGCCAACACCGGTTAATGTGATGCTAACTTATCCTAGTAATTCACGCGGAGGATAGCTGATTACGCAAATGAAATCAGCTAATTTGCGTCAAATCGTGGCGAATTGAGAGGTTAAATTTAAACGCAAAGGGGCGCAGAGGTAAGCGCAGAGGAACGCAGAGAATTTGCTACGAATTAATGAAATTTTGTACTAAGCTTTTCATTCAGTACAGATACAGCGATAATTTACTCAAATCATCACTGAGTTGTTTCATGCTGCCAGTTATTGAAAGCATTGTATTACGTCAAATGGCTTCGGGCGATCGCTTATACTTACAATTATACAAATTCATCGGCGCTAAACCTGGTAAAAAGGTATACATTCAATCTAATCTGCACGGTGCAGAAATTGCTGGTAATGCCGTTATTCACCAGCTAATTGAGTTTTTATTAAAAATAAATGATACAGATTTAACTGGAGAAATTTGGCTAGTTCCCGTTTGTAATCCGATGGGGACGAATGAACGCGCTCAACATTTTTCTCCTGGGCGATATTGCGTTTACGAAGCCAAAGACTGGAATCGCATATTTTGGGACTACGAGAAAGAAGCTGATGATTTAGTAGCTTTTACTAAATCTCAACTTCACATTGATCTAAAGGTCGTTCGACAAAATTATCTAACTATAATTAAGCAAAGTTTTGCGAAAATTTTAGAAAAAATTAATTCTTCTAATGGTGTTCCCTACACTGAGCTTTTTGCCTATAAGCTACAAAACCTGAGTTTAGATGCAGACTACTTAATTGATTTACACAGTTCTACAAATCAAGCATTAGACTATATTTATTACTTCCAAAATCGAGAAGACAGTGCAAAATACTTTCTACTTGATTTCGGAATATTGCTTGATAAATACGATGGTGATGCTTTTGATGAAGCTTTTATCAAACCTTGGTTAGCGCTAGAAGCTTGTTTTAAAGAGTTGGGTAGAGAAATCAAGTTTGATGTGGAAGCTTGGACACTAGAATTAGGCTCAGGAATGCAAATGAACCCTGATTCAGTATCCAAAGGTATACGGGGTGTGAAAAATTATTTAGTGCAAAAAGGTGTATTAGAAGTTTCTAATTTATCAGATGGCATAAAAACTCATGATATGACTTTTGCATCTAGCAGCAACCGGAAAAAATATTATGCGATCGCAGGTGGTATGATTCAATCCAGAATAGAATTGGGTAGCTCAGTAAAAGCTGGAGATAAGCTCTATCAAATTCTCAGTTTTAATAAAGAAGGTCAACTACCTAGTGTAATTGATGTCTGCGCTCAACATGAAGGATTAGTTTATGATGTCGCAACTAATCAAGCTGTGAATGAAGGCGAATTTGTATTGGGAATTGTGAGTTAGAGTATGGGGCATTGGGCATAGATATTCATGTAATTGTCATCACAAAGACGCGATAAATCGCCGTCTCTACAAAAAACTAATTATTGTAGAGACGGCGATTCATCGCGTCTCTTCCCTTAACCGAACAGTATTGAGTTTAGTCTCCCAAATAAATACCCATACCACGAGCAGTTTTAACTAAAGTACCATTGGGATCGACGGCGCTATATTGAGCGATCGCTTCGGTAATTGGTACACTTAATACTTGGCGATTTTGCCATGTCACCATGCGATCGTATTTACCTTCGGCAATGAGATTAACCGCCGCAACGCCAAAGGCTGTTGCAACTAATCTATCTAGTGGTGAAGCAGTTCCACCACGTTGAATGTGTCCTAAAACTGTGACTCGTGTTTCTACACCGATGTGTTCAATGATTTTATCTGCCAAATATTCGCCAATTCCGCCGTATCGAGATTGACCTAAGCGATTTGTAATCGTCACATTTTCCCCATCGTGGGTACGAACCGCTTCGGAAACGATTATCAAACAATAGTTTTTGCCTTTTTCTTGGCGTTCTTTGATTTTGTGACAAATATGCTCAACTGTGTAAGGGATTTCGGGAATTAAAATTACATTTGCTCCCCCCGCAATTCCCGCAGCTATTGCTATGTGTCCGGCATCACGCCCCATAACTTCTAAAATCATGACTCGGCTATGACTTGCAGCAGTAAAATGCAATCGATCTAATGCTTCTGTGGCAATATTGACTGCTGTATCAAAACCGATGGCGTGTTCTGTAACGCCAATATCGTTATCAATGGTTTTGGGAATACCAACTAAATTAATGCCGCCTTGTTGAGCGAGGCGACGCAGAATTGCCAAGCTACCATCACCACCGATACCAATCAAAGCGTCTAAACCTAGCTCATGATAACCTGCAATGATTTCTTCGGAGCGATCGCACAAACTTCCATCCGCCATTGGAAAAGCAAAAGGGTCGCCTTTATTGGTTGTCCCCAACATTGTGCCACCCGCAGTTAACAGTGAGTCAACTTGATCAACTTCCAGCTTTGTGAATTGTGGTGGACGCGCCATTAATCCTAGAGTCGCTTGACGAATTCCCAAAACCTCCCAGCCGTAAGTATCCACAGCACAATTTACTACAGCCCTAATCACAGCATTTAAACCAGAACAATCACCTCCACTGGTAAGAATTCCAATGCGTTTGCGTTCTCCCATCTCTTTTATTGACATTTTGATTCAAAGATATTGAGTAGTCGATGAAACTTAAGCCAAAGTTACCAAAAGATTAAACCTAAGCAAAAAACTTCCCTGTAAATGCCAAAGTAATTTTATGTTTATTTTGTGTCTAAAAACAAAACATAAGTTTAAGAATTTAGAACTTAGCAGCCAAAAGTTAGAAATTATCTGGATTTGGTATGATTACCGACGCAATAAGGTAAATTTAGAGTTTGATTTTTTTAACATTCTGACTACTGAATTCTGACTCCTGAATTGTCCAACTAAGGTTATCTCAGCTGTAAAATGTTAAGTGTAGAGCCAGTAGTAGATTAAACCTAAGCAAAAGCAATCCCCGAAAATGCTAGGGTGTTTTTATGCTTGTTTTGTGTCTAAGAAAAAATCAAGTTATCCCAGCTGTAAAATATGAGGGTGGAGCCAAAGGTGACTAGTATTGAAAATTACACTTTCTCTTTTTCAGGAGAAGTAACAATCCCACAGGCTCCTCCTGAATTTAAGTCAGGTTTTATCGGCATTGTTGGTCGTCCAAATGTCGGTAAATCTACTTTAATGAATGAATTAGTAGGACAAAAAATTGCCATAACTTCCCCTGTAGCGCAAACAACACGTAATCGTTTGCGTGGGATATTAACTACACCAGAGGCACAGTTAATATTTGTAGATACGCCAGGAATTCATAAGCCCCATCATCAATTGGGCGAAGTGTTGGTGCAAAATGCCAAAATTGCCATTGAATCTGTAGATGTAGTGCTATTTGTGGTAGATGGAGCAGTGGCTTGTGGTGCAGGCGATCGCTATATTGCTGAATTGCTCAGTCGCAGCAAGACACCAGTTATTCTGGGTGTGAACAAAACCGACCAACAACCGCCCGATTCTCAGTATCTAGATGATAGCTATGCCCAGATGGCCCAGTCCCATGAATGGGAAATCGTGAAATTTTCTGCCAAGACTAGTGCAGGATTACCAGAACTTCAAGAATTATTAATTGAACATTTAGAAACTGGGCCCTTATATTATCCTCCCGACTTGGTAACTGACCAGCCAGAACGCTTTATTATGGGTGAATTAATCCGAGAACAAATTTTATTATTAACTCGTGAAGAAGTACCCCATTCAGTAGCGATCGCTATTGACCTAGTAGAAGAAACTCCCAGCATTACCCGTATACTTGCTACCATCAACGTTGAGCGCGATTCCCAAAAAGGCATACTCATTGGCAAAGGCGGAGCAATGCTCAAAGCAATTGGTAGTGAAGCCCGCGAACAAATCCAAAAGTTAATCTCTGGTAAAGTTTACCTAGAATTGTTTGTAAAAGTCCAGCCAAAATGGCGACAGTCGCGAATTAGTTTAGCAGAGTTAGGCTATCGCGTGGAAGAATAATAATTGGTCATTTGTCATTAGTCATTAGTCATTGGCAAGCAAAAGACAAAGGACAAATGACAAAGCACAAATGACAAAGCACAAATGACAAAGGACACATGACAAATGACTCTTAATTAATAAAAATGTCTTTAGATATTCGCTATCCCTTAAATTTACCAGCCAATGCTCCGCCGTTGCGGGTGTTAATTGTCGAAGACGATCCGATGATGCAACTGGGATTAGAGCAATCGTTAATGGCTCATCCTCAGTTGGAGATTGTTGGACAAGCAGAAGATGGTTATTTGGGAGTCCAAGCAGCACTGCAACTGAAACCCGATTTGGTGGTTATGGATATTGGCTTGCCGCGATTGGATGGCATTGCAGCGACACAGCAAATTAAGGCGGCTTTGCCAGCAACTCATGTAGTGATGCTGACATCTCATCAAACGGAGACAGAAATTATTGCGGCACTATCTAGCGGTGCAGATGCATATTGTATTAAAGGTGCAAGTGTGGAACGATTGTTAAGTGCGATCGCAGCCGCAGTTGATGGTGCAGCCTATCTCGATCCCCAAATTGCGCGGCGAGTGATTGACAATCTTAAACCGCCTACACCTACCAGTAACAATGCCAACTTATCTGGACGCGAGTTAGAAGTGTTGAAACTTATGGTAGACGGGTTGAGCAACCCAGAGATTGCTGAAAAACTTTATCTCAGTCCCAACACCATCAAAACTCACGTCCGAGGGATTATGAATAAATTAGCAGTAGACGATCGCGTGCAAGCAGCAGTTGTAGCACTACGTTCTGGGTTGGTTTGATTGAATATAAAGCAAATGCAGCAGAATACAGAGAGAAATCTCAGCAAAAGTAAGATTACTAGTGTATCCAAACTTAACAATGAATTTCTCACCTTCTGCCCCACAAGCCGCGAAGAATGGCGGAAATGGTTAGAGAAAAACCATAGCACCTGTTTCGGTGTGTGGCTCATCTACTACAAAGTAAAAAGTGGTAAACCAAGTGTTAAATATAGCGAAGCAGTAAAAGAAGCTTTATGCTTTGGTTGGATTGATAGTAAAGTCAAATCCTTAGATGAAGAACGTTATATGCAAATATTTACACCCCGGAAACCGAAAAGCGTGTGGTCAAAATTAAATAAACAATATATTGAAGAACTCATAGAACAAGGTTTGATGACTACAATAGCTCTGGAAAAAATTGAAGCTGCAAAACAAAATGGTTCATGGAACTCTTTAGATGCGATCGAAGCATTAATTATTCCCTTAGATTTAAAGCAAGCGTTAGAAGCAAACACAACTGCCAAAGAATATTTTGAGGCATTTAGTAACTCATCCAAAAAGAATATCCTGTTTTGGATTGACAGTGCAAAACGTTCAGAGACAAGGTTGAAGAGAATTGAAAAAACCGTCAACTCAGCAGCAGCAAACAAAAACCCATTGGTACGATAACAAAGCCTACTTGATTCCTTGATAACTCATTTTTTCAAGCGTTCGCTCTTTGACGTAAACAATATTATCTGAGTAACTAATAAAGCCTACATGATTCCTTGATAACTTATTTTTTCAAGCATTCGCTCTTTGACGTAAACAATATTATCTGAGTAACTTTGATGCCTCATTATTTTTGAGTTATAACGCAATACGGTTCAGTTAAGGATAATCGTAGGTTGGGTTGAACGTTCGCGTAGCGTCCCGTAGGGAAGTGAAACCCAACAAAGCCCGATAAATGTTGGGTTTCGTTCCTCAACCCAACCTACGCAGTTTAAGGTTTTTGGCTTTAACTGAACCGTATTGAGTTATAACGATCGCCACAATTTTTATTCTCATTTACAAGTAGAGGCGTACATATATATGTACGCCTCTCTAGCTGATTTATTTGTTGCCAAAATTTGTGAAAAATGGTCTACCTTAATCGATTTTAGTTAAAAAGAGTTTGAGAATTCATTAGGGTCTAGACTATCTGGAAATAGTAAAATTTCCTTGCCTTCTAAATTTGCTTTTTGGTGAAGCAAAATTGCCTTTTCCAAAGAACAATATTTAATTGGAACCCATCTGTCGCTATAAAAGTAGACAGTTACTCGGCTCATTGCACACTCTTTCAACGGCAATGGAAGAGACCAGGACGAATCCACAGTTTGAACCTTACCTCTTGAGTCCATGCTTTGAACCTCAGTTATTAAGTATATATACTTTCACTCATCAGGAGGATTTTAAGTAACTGCCATAAGTAATAATAATTTGTCTTGAAATTGTATCTTTAGATAAAAATTAAAGTCATTATAATAGACATTCGCAGTCAAAGACTGGGAATGAAATAATCATCAAAGCTTTGTCTAGAATAGCTTTTAGCTTCAATTGACATCTATGAACAGCAGTTCGCCCCTACGTTTGAATTCTCTTATATCGCCCCTTCCCGTGAAATTCTGATTCTCAATCACGGAGTTCAAAATTACGAATTATCCAAAGCATACTAGTCAGGACTTATGCACTCGTTCTAACAACCATAACGATGCGACAGTACCCACAAAGTGAGCAGCAATCCCAGTGATATCTGCCACAGCGACAAAAACATCCATCGGTCGAATAATCCTGTAGGGGTCGCTGATTGCCACTCCTGGAGTTTGGGATACAGATTTTGCCATTAGCACGAACATAGTTGAACTAGCACCTAAGAGAGTTAATAGTATTCCTACTAAACCCACAATTATCCCCAAACGAAGGATTCTAGTTGTATCTGGCTTACTAGGATGCAAAGCCGGATTGTGATTTTCTAGAGCTTTGCCTATGCGAGTGTAACGAAAATCCCAATAGAGACTGAATAACAACAGTACAATTCCGCATACGGCCCAAAATACGCCAATGCTAAGACCGGCATTCTGTTGCTGAACAAAACGACGACCAGTCAAGGCAAACAACAAAGCAAAGACAGAAACCACTCCAATTGCCAATTGTATCCACAAAGCGATCCAGCCTGTAAGGCGAATAGTATTACCAATTCCTCGTGTTTCTGGTGCTAGCGATCGCACTTCTGATTCAGTTTGCATATAAATTACCATTAAATTTAATTGCCTTATCCCCCTATTGCCAAGAATATTTCCTCAGTTCGCCTCATACCCCCACCCCTAGACATAATCACCTCAAAATCTTGGGGAATAAAATCTTAATGGGCATTGATGATTAGGAAAAGAGTTGTTTTCCAGTCCCTAGTAGTCTGCCTCATTAGTTACGAGGGGTGAATAAGTTTGTAGTAAGGACTTTAGTCCTGGATTTTTAAGCACTTCAGTGCTTACTACAAACTCATCATATTTAAAATCCTGCCAAACGATTTAAAGGTTTCAAACTCAGGGACGATGAAGAATTAGCAATTAAATTGACAAAATCACACTATAAAGAGTGATATTAAGCGATAGATAGCGCTTGTAAAGGACTAACGGGCATGATTAAATCTTGGATGGTGATTGGGGGTGTGGCTTTCTTGGTTGCCTTGGCAGCTAACGTGATTACGCCTAGCGATCGCCAATGGTTCAAGCGCTTACAACGACCGAGATGGCTAACTTTTGAGGGTGCGATTCCAATTATCTGGACTGTAATATTTATTTGCGGTGCTTGGTCGGCTTATATTGTCTGGGAAAAAGACCCAGGAAGCACCTCAACCTGGTTAATTATGGGTTTATACTTGCTTTTAGAAATTGTAACCATTGCCTATACGCCTGTAATGTTTAAGCTCCGCAGTCTGAAAGTGGGTACAATTCTCGGTGGCACAGGTTTGATCATTTGTGCTTTGTTGATACTTGCAGTCTTAGGTTTTTCTGGTTGGGCAGCACTATTACTTGTTCCTTATTTGCTCTGGAGTCCCATTGGTACTTATACCACTTGGAAGATGATCAGTCTCAATCCTCAAGATGCCTAAGATTCGCACCAACGAATGATTCAACTTATGCCCTAAATTGTCAAACTTGCAGTGTATGACTTGACAAAATACACAAAGCAAGAGTTAACTATGATTCCATCTTGGATAATAATTGGGGCTGTAACTTTCTTCATTGCCCTTGGAAGTTTCTTAATCACGCCGCGTGATGTTAAATGGTTTGCATTGTTAAGTCGCCCTCGCTGGCTAGTTTTTGAGCCGTTGATTCCCCTTATCTGGACTGTGATTTTTATTTGCGGTGCAGCTTCAGCTTATATTGTTTGGGAAAAAAATCCAGGAGGCATAATTACTTGGCTAATAATGGCTTTGTACCTCTTGGTGGAAATAATCACCGTCGCCTACATACCTATAATGTTGAGGTTTCGCAGTCTCAAAGCTGGGGAAATTCTTGGACTAATAGGTTTGATTTCAGGCGTTGTTCTTGCAATCTGCGTTTTGCCGATTTCTCTAAAGGCGGCGCTGTTACTCCTTCCATATTTAGTTTGGACTCCCATTGGTACTTACACCACCGACGAGTTAAGAGAGTTAAATCCTCAAGATGCATAACGCATCTATGCGAGACGCCCATAACGTGCGGTAACAGGATTGGCTGGATTGGATTGATTATTCAGCCAAGCCCACATTTGATCGCCAACAGAAAAATGCCACCACTCTCTAGGATTGCGTTGAAAGCCAGCTTTTAACATTACATCTTGCAATAGCTGACGGTGAGCATGATACTGTTGTGCTTCTGGGTCGTCATTATTGGCATAATAATCGGGATGCGATCGCTCTGACATTTCATCAATCGGCGAACCCATATTTATTATTTGCCCTGCATCATCTACCAGCGTCACATCCACCGCCGCACCTGTACTGTGAGGAGGCGGAGTTTTTTCATCCAAACTCGGTACAGCCCAAATTGCATAAACTGCTTCCCAAATCTCTTGGCGTTGGTTTGGCGATAACTCCACATCAGTCAGTTCTCTATCCTGCACTGCTTGGGCGAAGCTGTAATCTACCATAAACTGCTGAACTGCGATCGGGCGATAAGCATCAAAAATTTGAATACGCCAGTAAGGATGCAGAACATCAAGATAATTTTGCGCTTGGCTCAAATTTTCAATAACGCTTTGACGGAGATAATAGGGGGAATGTTCGCCATAAGGCGCACCTAATTTTTCATAAGGATGGGGAGATTCCACCGCAAACAATTCTAAAGGAATCTCAATTAGCGGTTCACCACACTCGAAAATTGGGATTTGATGATAAGGTCTCATCTAGTCAGCCACACAAAAAATTACGGATTTCAACGCAAGCATAACATTCTTAGGATTTACGCAGAAGAGATCCCCCAACCTCCTTAAAAAGGCAGGGCTGATTCATTCCATTTCAAACAGGATTTGTCAAGATGGTTAGCGAGAAAATTGTAAGTGAGGGTGACGAGAAGATGAACTTTTAAGCACTGGAACAACAGTGAAATTGTTCATTTTCTTGGCACGCTGGTAACAAAATAATCAATTTTAAATCGCTAGAACCCTTGATATTTAGCGCTCTTTAGGGAATGAAACAGCCCTGCCTTAAAAAGGGGGCTTATGAAGGATCGAGATTTCAAGCTTTGATTGCTTAAGTACAGTTTTGCGTAAAAGCGTAGCGTTTTTAATGCAGGAGGATGCATTAACATTGCAGCCAACGCATTGGCATTGTAAGGTATTACCAAATTTAATTCGCTACAGATTAATGAAATGCTCTACTATAGCAGTCCTAAATCATTCGCGAAAATTATATCTCTCTTTCTTCTTTCTTTCCTTGGCGTCCTTGGCGTCCTTGGCGGTTCGTTTTCTATTTCTCCAAAATGCTCAATCAAAACCAAACACCTCTATTAGATGCCTTAAAAGCCAATGCAGCAAGACCTCATGCGCCTTTTTACACCCCAGGACATAAACAAGGTGAGGGAATTTATCAACCCTTAGCTGATTTACTTGGTAAAGCTGTCTTTCGCGCTGATTTAACCGAATTAGCAGATTTAGATAATCTCTTTGCACCCCAAGGCGTTATTCAAGAAGCACAACAACTAGCATCTGAAGCGTTTGGCGCTTCGCAAACATGGTTCCTTGTCAACGGTTCTACCTGTGGGATTGAAGCAGCAATTCTCGCTACCTGTGGCACAGGGGATAAAATCATTTTGCCTCGCAATGTGCATTCTTCTGCGATCGCTGGTTTAATTCTCTCCGGTGCAATCCCAATTTTTCTCAATCCTGAATACGACCCAGTTTTAGATATTGCCCACAGTATCACGCCCACTGCTGTAGAATCTGCACTCCAACAACATCCAGACGCCAAAGCAGTATTGACAGTTTACCCAACATATTACGGCGTTTGCGGAGATTTGAGTGCGATCGCCAACATCACACATCAATACAATATCCCTCTCCTCGTAGATGAGGCCCACGGCGCACACTTTGCCTTTCATCCAGAATTACCCACTCCAGCCTTAGCCGCAGGTGCAGATTTAACTGTACAATCCATCCACAAAGTACTCGGTGCAATGACACAAGCATCGATGCTGCACATCCAAGGTAAGAGGATAGATTGCGATCGCATCAGTAAAGCTTTGCAACTCGTACAATCTACCAGTCCTAGCTATTTACTTTTAGCTTCTTTAGATGCAGCCCGTCAGCAAATGGCACTCCACGGAAAAAAGCTGATGTCTCGCACTTTGCAACTTGCTGAGGAAGCCAGAACCAAAATTAGCCAAATTCCTGGATTATCTGTTTTGGAAATGCCTCAGTTGGGGGAATCTCCCGGCTTTATGGCTTTAGACAAAACGCGATTAACCGTCACAGTTTCAAGTTTAGGCTTAACCGGATTTGAAGCAGACGAAATTCTCGATGAAAAATTTGCTGTCACTGCTGAATTCGCCTCATTGCAACATATTACCTTGATCATTAGTTTGGGCAACACCCCAGCCGATATTGAGCAATTAGTGCAAAGTTTCACCATCCTAGCCAAAGAATATCGCCGAACCAACTTGAATGTGACAAGTCCTAATTCGCAGAATCTTTTAAATACACAGGGTCTTGCTTTACAGTTTTCTCCTCGTGAAGCCTTTTTTGCTGTCAGTGAAATACTACCTTTGACACAAACCAATAAACGCATCTGTGCCGAAATCATCTGTCCCTATCCCCCAGGAATTCCTGTGTTAATGCCGGGAGAAGTGATCACTAAATCTATCCTTGATTACCTGCAACAGATCCAGAGAATGGGTGGATTTATCAGTGGTTGTAATGACACTAGCCTGAAAACTTTGAAAGTTGTGAAATAACTTCCTAACTTCTGAATTATTGTTGATAAAAATTTAATTGATGAAGTCAATAGTAAATATGCGGTTTTCAGATAATTTACGGAAAAATATACAATAATTAGACTAAGTATGAAACTTCAATGAAAATAGCTAGCAGAGTAATACCATCTTTGATTTATACCCATAGGATGATCTTGATGATTTATAAATCACAAGATGAAATCAAAGACCTATTATGTTTGGGGACTAGTCACAACTCCAATTGTAGTTACTCTAGCGCTGGGTTTCTCAGCAAGAGCGAATGCAGTTGAGTTAGGCGCTGCCTCTGATTACAATGTATTTGTTTTGGGAGATATCACTCAAAAATATACAGATATTGAAGGAAAAGTTGCTGCTGGTGGTAACATAAATTTCGTCGGCGGACTTGGAAGTAGACTTTCTGGCAATAGCGGGAATGTAGTAGTAGCTGGACAGAATTTAACTCTCAGCAACGGTCAAGTCTACCACGGTAACGCTGTCTATGGAGGCAGCGCCAATGTGTCTAGCAATGTGGGATTTCCCCAGGGAACTCTCAGCAAGGGTAATCCCATCGACTTCAATGAAGCAGGGAAAGAATTGCGAGGGTTATCTCAATATTTGGCAACCTTAACTCCTACTGGTAAAACAACAGTTCAACCTTGGGGTGCTATTAACCTTAGTGGCAGTGGTACTGCCTTCAATGTTTTTAATCTTGCAGGTTCATCTGTCTCCAAGACAAACTATTTTGAAATCAAGGGGGACGCAAATTCGACTATCGTTGTCAATATTAGCGGTAAGGATGTATCGCTACAAAACTTTGGGTTTAATATCATTGGCACAGATAAACAAAAGGTAATCTACAACTTCTATGAAGCAACAAACCTAACCGCCAGTGGAATTGGTATCCAAGGTAGTATTCTTGCTCCTTTGGCTAATTTCAATTTCAATAACGGTCAAGTTAACGGCAATGTGATAGTAGCTTCTTTGACAGGAAATGGCGAGTCTCACAATTATCTGTTTAATGGTGATTTGCCGAATCTCCCAAGTAACTACTACACTCCGCCTAAGCCTCCCACTCGTACTCAGGTTCCAGAACCTGCAAATCTTCCAGGTTTAGGATTAATTGCTGTAGCATTTGGTTTATTTCGCTACAAACGCAATCAACCAATTTGCCTAAAATAACTAGAAATTTTTGGCAGCATAGCGCATGATGCGAACTTCTTTACAGATTTTCGCTCATGCGCTATTTCCTTGCTCCCTACCTTCTACAATAAGGATAGACTTTATTGAGATTTGTATAGTTGGGGATCAGCTGTCATGGCTCCCGCCGTTTTAATTCAGAATCTGCAAAAACGTTACGGTACAGTGGTTGCCGTTCAGGATGTTTCTTTTCAGGTAGAGCCAGGAGAAATCTTTGGTTTACTTGGCCCCAATGGTGCTGGTAAAACGACTACCTTGCGTGCCTTGTGTACGCTGACCACACCGGATGCTGGCAAAATCGAAGTATCTGGCATCTCTGTGTTAGATAATCCGAGAATCGCAAGACAACGACTAGGCTATGTAGCTCAGGAAGTTGCTATAGATAAGGTGTTGACTGGAAAAGAACTGCTGCAATTGCAAGCAGCACTTTATCACCTCCCAGGCGCATTAGCCAAACAGCGCATTGAGACAGTCTTAGATTTACTCGGTTTGCAAGAATACGCCAACAAAAAGACAGGAACCTACTCTGGCGGTTTACGCAAGCGCCTAGACTTGGCTGCTGGGTTGCTCCATGCACCCGATGTTTTGGTGTTGGATGAGCCAACAGTGGGACTTGACATAGAAACTCGTTTTGTGGTATGGGAGTTCCTGCGAAAATTACGCGCCTCTGGGACAACGGTAGTAATTACCAGCCATTACTTAGAAGAGATTGACGCTTTAGCCGATCGCGTGGCAATTATAGATCGGGGCGTTGTGATTGCAAGTGGTACACCTTCGCAATTGAAAGATCAAGTCGGGGGCGATCGCATCACCTTGCGAATCCGCGAATTTTCCCCCATTGAAGAAGCCGAAACAGCCAAAAACCTCCTGCAACCTTTACCATTTGTCCAAGAAGTCATCATCAACAGCGCTCAAGGTAATTCCCTCAATTTAGTGGTGACACCTCAGAACGATGTTCTGATTAACATACAGCAAGCGCTGAATACTGCTGGCTTGCCCATCTTTGGCATTGCCCAATCTCGCCCCAGCCTTGATGATGTTTACCTCGCCGCTACAGGACGCACACTCATGGATGCAGAACTGGCAGCAGTTGCCACTCGCGATCCCAAGGCTGAGAAAAAGCAGAATATGAGATAGGGAATGGGGAGTCAAGAAGGGAATAGGTGACAGGTTACAGGGTACAGATTATTCCCTGTCACCTGTCACCTCTCCCCTAATCCCAATCCCCAATCTAAAATTCAAAATCCAAAATCCAAAATTGCTATGAGCGTTACTCCTAAATCTGATATCAATTGGCAGCCATTAGCATCGCCACAAGCAGATGTTAATACTGCACCTAACTTTTTCGGTGAATTGGTACAAGAGACGCTAGCTTTAACTCGTCGCTTGTTTATTCAGTTACAACGCCGTCCCTCCTCTTTGATTGCCGGAATTATTCAGCCAGTAATGTGGTTGATACTTTTTGGTGCTTTGTTCCAAAATGCACCCAAAGGTATATTTGGCAATACAACAAATTACGGACAATTTTTGGCTGCTGGCATCATTGTGTTTACCGCCTTTGCCGGGGCGCTGAATGCTGGTTTGCCCGTAATGTTTGACCGCGAGTTCGGCTTTTTGAATCGTTTGCTAGTGGCACCCTTAGCATCGCGGTTTTCTATTGTCTTTGCTTCGGCAATCTTCATCATCAGCCAAAGTTTGCTGCAAGCAGCAGTGATTGTAGCGGCGGCGGCGTTCTTGGGTGCTGGACTACCCGATGCAGTGGGTTTAAGTGCGATCGCTTTAATTGTCTTGCTCTTAGCTTTGGGTGTAACAGCAATCTCCCTCGGTTTAGCTTTTGCTCTACCCGGACACATTGAATTGATTGCAGTGATTTTTGTCACTAACCTGCCATTATTGTTTGCTAGTACTGCTTTAGCACCTCTATCCTTCATGCCTCAGTGGTTGCAGGTTATCGCTACTCTAAATCCCCTTAGCTATGCGATCGAACCAATTCGCTATCTCTATCTCCATAGTAATTGGGAACTAAGTAGTGTAGTAATGCAGGCTCCTTGGGGAGATGTTACCTTTGGAGCAGCTTTACTTGTATTATTTAGCTTTGCCCTTGTCGCATTACTGAGTATTCAACCCCAACTGCGGCGGACTCTTGCATAAAGAGATAAAATATAGCAATTTTAGGGTCAGAATCCCATGAAAAAACCATTTTTACAAATTCCTAGACTTTTTGTGGCTACTGTAGCAGGAATTGGCTTTGCATCCTTGCTCATAGCTCAACCAAGTTCGGCTCAAGTCAGCAGTCCAACCGATGCTTTTCCCAGTAATAGTACAACAGACCAAAATACCGATCCATTTTCCCGAACGAACTCAGATAATTTCAATATGTTTGATCTGATTCATCGGGCAAATTTCG
>NNBV01001211.1_pt1 | contig 24016 bp, 22 predicted proteins | sample 1173771 | NCBI WGS metagenome assembly NNBV01 (sample SAMN07173938, study PRJNA388173) | plant metagenome | isolation source: symbiotic tissue sample KVS11 | place: Norway: Troms, Kvaloya island | reverse complement strand
ACCACCCGCGCCACGGGTACATCTCGCCCGAGGAAGTGATCTTCGCGGCCGCCAACACCGGCTTGGCCGAGCCGCTGCTGCGCCACCTGGTCGATGAAGTCTGCCGCGGCATGCGCCAGCTGGAGGCGGTGGGCTCGGGCCTGGCGGGCGTGCCCATGGCCATCAACGTGTCGCCGCGCGAAATGGCGCAACTGGCGGTCGACGACATCGTGCTGGGCCTGCTGAAGTCGCGCGGCATTGCGCCGCGCCGGCTGCAGATCGAGATCACTGAAGAAGTGGCGCTGGACACGCATGCCACGCGCAGCCGCCTGAGCGCGCTGTCGGCCGCGGGCGTGGCCATTGTGGTGGACGACTTCGGCGTGGGCTATTCGTCGCTGGCCTCGCTGCGCAGCGAGTATGTGCGCCAGGTCAAGATCGACCGCAGCTTCATCCTGGGGCTGTCGTCGTCGCCAGGCAATGTGGTGCTGGTCGATGCCATCGTTCAGCTCGGGCGCTCGCTGAACATCCAGGTCGTGGCCGAGGGCGTGGAAACCCAGGCCGAGCTCGATGCGCTGCGTGCCCTGGGCTGCAAGCTGGTGCAGGGCTACCACCTGGCACGCCCGGCGCCGCTGGCCGATGTGACGGCCTGGGACGTGGCGCGGCAGTTGCTGCTCGCGCCTGCGCCCGTCAGCGCCGGCTGAGCCCCAAAAACTGAACCGACCCTGCCGAGCCGGCTGACCCGGCAGCGCGGCCGGGTCGCTCCTTCACCGAAAAGACCGTCAGGCCAGCAGGTCGCTCAGCGTGCGCGCAATCACCTTGGTGGCGCGGCGCAGGTCTTCGAGCAGCACGCGCTCGTCGCTGCGCTTGGCATGCGACTCCAGCACGGTGCGCGGGCCGGCCCCGTAGATCACGCCCGGAATGCCGGCTTCGCCGTACAGGCGCACGTCGGTGTAAAGCGGCGTGCCCATGGCCTTGACGGGCTCGCCGAACAGCTCCCCGCCGTGCTTCTGGATGGCGTCGACGAGCGGCTTGTTGCCGGCCAGCGGCTTCATCGAGTTGGCGAGCAGCAGGCGCTTGATGTCCACCGTGATGCCCGCGCTTTCGGCGGCGGCATCGGCGATCACCTGGCGGATGTTGGTCTCGACCTCGGCCGGGTTCTCCTCGGGGATCATGCGGCGGTCGAGCTTGAACACCACCTTGCCGGGCACCACGTTGGTGTTGGTGCCGCCTTCGATGCGGCCCACGTTCAGGTAGGGGTGCGTGATGCCCTCGACCTTGGACGTCACCTGCTGGTACAGCACGTTCTGCGCATACAGCGCGTTCAGGATCTTCACCGCGCCCTGCAGCGCGTCGATGCCCGACGTGGGGATGGCCGCGTGGGCCATCTTGCCGTGCACCGTCACTTCCATCTGCAGGCAGCCGTTGTGCGCGGTGACCACTTCGTAGCTGAAGCCGGCCGCAATCATCAGGTCGGGCTTGGTCAGGCCGTTCTTCAGCAGCCAGCCCGGGCCGAGGATGCCGCCGAACTCTTCGTCGTAGGTGAAGTGCAGCTCCACGCTGCCCTTGGTCGGCTTGGCCACCGCTTCGAGCGCGCGCAACGCGAAGGTGAAGCTGGCGAAGTCGCTCTTGCTCACGGCGGCGGCGCGGCCGTAGAGGCTGCCGTCTGCAATTTCGCCGCCGTAGGGCGGGTGCGTCCAGCCTTCGCCGGGGGGCACCACGTCGCCGTGGGCGTTCAGGGCCACGGTGAGGCCGCCGCCGCTGTCCTTGCCGTCGTTGCCGTATTTGCGGCGCACGATCAGGTTGGTGATCGATTCGAGGCCGTAGTCCTTCACGTCCTGCGCGGGCACGGCGTGCTTCTCGGCGTCGAGGCCGAAGTCTTTCAGCAGTTCGGCGGTGCGCTCGGCGTGCGGCGCGTTGTTGCCGGGTGGGGTGTCGGTGGGCACCTGCACCAGTTGCTGCAGAAACTTCACTTCTTCGTCGAAGTGCGCGTCGATCCAGGCGTCGAGCTTTGCGTAGTCGGTCATGTTTGTTCTTCTGTGAATCAGTGGGCTTGTTCGGCGGCAAGGTCGTTCAGCAAAAGCTGGAACGCCTGCACGGCAAGCTGGATGTCGTCGTTGGTGCTCGATTCGAGCGGGTTGTGGCTGATGCCCGAGTTGATGCCGCGCACGAACAGCATGGCCTGCGGCATCACCTCGTGCAGCTTCATGGCGTCGTGGCCGGCGCCGCTGGGCATGCGGAACAGCGGAATGCCTAGCGCGTCGACCGCCTTCTCCCAGCGCTGCTGCCAGTCGGGCGCACTCGGCGCGGCGGCGGCGCGCATGGTTTCTTCCAGCTCCAAGCGCACGCCGCGGCGCTCGCAGATGTCCTTCAGCGCAGCGACCACATCGGCGGCCAGCGCGTCGCGCTGCGCGTTGTTGGGCGCGCGCAGGTCCAGGCTGAACTTGCAGCGCCCCGGCACCACGTTGATGGAGCCGCTGGGCACTTCGAGCATGCCCACGGTGCCGACCGAGTCGCCGTCTTTTGCGGCGCGCCGTTCGGTGTACAGGATGAGTTCGGCCACCGCGGCGGCCGCGTCGCGGCGCCGGTCCATGGGCGTGGTGCCGGCATGGCTGGCCATGCCGATCACCTCGCCCACGTAGCGCACGCTGCCGTTGATGGAGGTCACGATGCCCAGTGGCAGGTCGAGCTCTGTGAGCACCGGGCCCTGCTCGATGTGCACTTCCACAAAGCCGAGGTAGCGCGACGGGTCGCGCTGGATCTTCGGAATGTCGGCCTCGTTCAGCCCCGCATGCTGCATGGCCTCGCGCATGGTGATGCCGTCGGCATCCTTCTGGTCGAGCCAGCGCGCATCGAAGTGGCCGATGAGCGCGCCTGAGCCCAGAAAGGTGGCCTTGTAGCGCTGGCCTTCCTCTTCCGCGAAGCCCACCACCTCGAAGGCGAAGGGCAGGCGCCGGTTCTGCTTCTTGAGTTCGCGCACGCAGGCCATCGGCACGAAGATGCCCAGGCGCCCGTCGTACTTGCCGCCGTTGCGCACCGTGTCGTAGTGCGAGCCAGTGAGCAGCGTGCGCGCGCCTGGCTGCGTGGCCTCGTAGCGGCCGACCACATTGCCCACCGCGTCGATGTACACGGAGTCGAAGCCGCAGTCGCGCATGAGGCCGGAGATTTGCGCGGCGCAGGCGCGGTGCGCGTCGGTCAGGTAGGTGACGGTGAGCTGGCCTTTTTCAGCGTAGCCCGGGTCGGTGTGCACGGAGAGTTGTTCCTGCCAGTCCCACACGTCGTTGCCGAGCGAGACGTCGGCCGCGAACTTGTCGTTCAGGCGAATCTCGGCAATGCGGTGGATGTTGCGCAGCGCCTCGCCCAGTTCGAACGACGGATGGTTGTGCAGCCGGCGCGCAAAGGTGTCGATGATCTCGCGCTTGGACAGCCCGGTGCCGCGCGGGCCGCGCACCGCCAGGATGAACGGAAAGCCGAACTTGGCGTTGTAGTCGGCGTTGAGCTGCTGGATCTGCGCGAACTCTTCGGGCGTGCAGTCGGTCAGTCCGGCCTTGCTCTGCTCGTTGGTGGACTCGGCCGTCAGCGTCTTGCTGACCATGGCCTTGCCGGCCAGCTCCGGGTGGGCACGGATCAGGCCGATCTGCTCGTCGGTCGTCGACGCTGCAAGGGCCTGCACCAGCGCATGCTTGAGGTGCGCGAGCGAGCGGAACGGGCGCGAGGGCAGCGCGCGCTGGGCGATCCACGGCGAATGCTCGTAGACGCCGTCGAGCAGCGCAACGGCTTCGGCGGGCACGGCCGCGTTGAGTCGGGCCAGAGTCAGGGACGGTGTGGAGGACGGTGTGGGGGAGGGGGTGAGACTCATGCTGTGGCTCCGGCGTCAGGTGGGTGCAAAGGGATGCGCTTGCTTCCAGTGGCGCGCGATGTCGACGCGCCGGCAGACCCACACCTTGTCGTGCGCGGCAAGGTGGTCCAGAAAACGCTGCAGCGCCGTGATGCGCCCGGGCCGCCCTAGCAGGCGGCAGTGCATGCCGATGCTCATCATCTTCGGGCTGTCGTCGCCGGCGGGGTCGCCTTCGGCGTAGAGCGCGTCGAAAGTGTCCTTCATGTACTGAAAGAACGGGTCGGCGTGCGAGTAGCCTTGCGGCAGCGCAAAGCGCATGTCGTTCACGTCCAGCGTGTACGGCACGATGAGCTGCGGCACCACGCTGCCGTCGGTCTTTTGCACCTTCATCCAGAAGGGCAGGTCGTCGCCGTAGTAGTCGCTGTCGTACTCGAAGCCGCCGTAGTCGGCCACGAGGCGGCGCGTGCGCGGGCTGTCGCGCCCGGTGTACCAGCCCAGGGCGCGCTCGCCGGTGAGTTGCTCGATGGCTTCCATGCCCAGGCGCATGTGTTCGCGCTCGGTGGCTTCGTCCAGGTTCTGGTAATGGATCCAGCGCCAGCCATGGCAGGCGATCTCGTGGCCCAGTTCCTTGAAGGCGGCGGTGAGCTCGGGATAGCGCTGCAGCGCCATGCCCACACCGAACACGGTGAGCGGCAGGCCGCGCTTTTCGAACTCGCGCAGGATGCGCCACACGCCGGCCCGCGAGCCGTACTCGTAGATGCCTTCCATGCTGATGTGCCGGTCGGGGTAGCTCGCCGGGTTGAACATCTCGGAGAGAAACTGCTCGGAGCCCGCATCGCCGTGCAGCGTGGCGTTTTCTCCGCCCTCTTCGTAGTTCAGCACGAACTGCACCGCCACGCGCGCGCCGCCGGGCCATTGCGCGTGCGGCGGGTTGCGGCCGTAGCCGACCAGGTCACGGGGGTAGGGCAGGGTGGTGTCGTAGACGGTCATAGGCTTTTCAGGACAGCGCCAGTGCGATGTCGTTGGTCGGGACCTTGCGGTCGAACGTGAGGTTGGCCTCCACGTGTTCCAGGTGCTCCGTCATGAGGCGCACCGCGCGCTCTTCGTCGCGCGCGGCCAGCGCCTTCACGATGTCGGCGTGCTCGTCGTTGGAATGCTCGGCCGCGCTGGTGCTCTGGTACATCAGCGTGATGAGGGCGCAGCGCGAAATGAGCTCGCCCAGAATCTGCGCCAGCACCTGGTTGCCCATGAGCTCGGCCATGCGCACGTGGAAGTCGCCGAGCAGCTCGGTGCGGCCCGAAATGTCTTCGCCCGACACAGCGGATTTTTCGAGCGCGACGTGTTCCTTCAGCGCCTTGATCTTGGCGGGCGTGACGGTGCGCACGAACTCGCGCGTCATCTCGGCCTCCAGCATGCGGCGCACCTTGAACACCTGCTTGGCCTCGTCGACCGCCGGCGCGGCCACGAAGGCGCCGCGCGCGGGCTCCAGGCGAATGAGCTTGTTCTGCGAGAGCTGAAACAGGGCTTGGCGCACCAGCGTGCGCGACACGCCGAAGTGGTCGGCCAGCTTCTGCTCGGCCAGCTTGGTGCCGGGCTGAAGCCGGTGCTCGACGATGGCCTTGGTGAGGGCATCGACGATCGAACGGGTGGTGGAGGACTCCATGTTTTTCATGATAGACCCAAAGCCGGGAACTGTATACACTTTTGTCCACCGGAATATCCCGCACCACACGATCCGATTTTTGGACCTTCAAGGAGCTCCCCATGGGCCTGAGCACTCACGTACTGGACACGATGCATGGCGGCCCGGCCGCGGGCATGGAGGTGGCGCTGTACACCACGCATGACGACGCCGCCACGCTGGTGAAACGCTTCACGCTGAACGCGGACGGCCGCAGTGACGCGCCGCTGTACGACAACAACTCGCTCAAGGCCGGCACCTACCGCCTGGTGTTCGACGTGGCGGGTTACTTCAAGGCCCGCGGCGTCGAGCTGCCGCAGCCGAACTTCTTGAACAAGGTGTCGCTGGACTTCGGCGTGGCGCACACCAGTCAGCACTACCACGTGCCGCTGCTCGTGAGCCCGTGGAGCTACTCCACCTACCGCGGCTCCTGATGTGTCAGTCGCCCTGCTGCTGACCTTCGGTGAGCGTATCGAGCTGGAAGCGCCCGCTCTTGTCCCACAGCCAGGTGTCGGTCCAGGTGACCGCGCCCAGGCGGGTGGCGGCGGGGAAGGGCGCGGCCTGCAGCACGGCGCGCTCGATCTCGGCAATGACCTCGGGCGCATGCTGCGGCGCGCGCAGCCAGTGCATCGACACCACCTTGCCGCCCGCGTCCAGGTTCACCTGCAGCGTGCCGACCGCATACAAAATCGGCGGCAGTTGCCCGCCGTAGATGCGCGAGCGGTTGATGTCGTAGATGTGGCGGGCTGCATCGCGGCGGTACTCGCGCGGCGTGGCGGCGCTCGATGCACGCGGCGCGCGGCCGGCGGCGGATGCGCTGGGCGCGGACGCACTGCTCAACTGGCCGGGCACTGCTCCCGGGCCGGTGCTGCCGCAACCGGCGAGCCAGAAGGCGGAAAGAACGGAAGCCATCCATGCAAGGCGGCGGGGCGTAAGCTGGCGATTCATCGCCGGGTTTATACCGTGAGTCTTCACGGGCCGGGCAACCGAAGGTATCGACAACGATGAGCGGTGCGGTCGATCAATTGCTGGCGCGTCTTCGCGGTGAAGACGGCGTGCTGGTGCGTGTGACGTCCACGCAGGGCTCGGCGCCGCGCGAGGCCGGCACGTGGATGGCGGTGTGGGCCGACGGCCTGACCGCCACCATCGGCGGCGGGCAGCTCGAATTCCAGGCCACGAAGGAAGCGCGCGATCTGCTGGCCGGCACGCGCGCACCGTTCGACGGCATCCAGCGCTACCCGCTGGGGCCGAGCCTGGGGCAGTGCTGCGGCGGGGTGATGTACCTGTCTTATCAGCGCATCACGTCGGCCGATGCACCCGCATTGCAGCGCGAATTGGTCGCGCAGCTCAAGCCGGTGGCGCTGTTCGGCGGCGGCCATGTGGGCGCCGCGCTGGCGCGCTTGCTGGCGGCGCTGCCTTTCGGGGTGCGCTGGATCGACAGCCGCGACGGTGTGTTCCCCGACGCGCTGCCCGCGCAGATCGACACCGAGCATTCAGAGCCGGTACAAGACGCCGTGGCCGCACTGGCGCCCGGCAGCCGCGTGCTCATCATGAGCTTCAGCCATGCCGAAGACCTCGACATCGTCATCGCCTGCCTGAAGCGCCTGCGCGAGCGCAACGACCTGCCTTACATCGGCCTGATCGGCAGCAAGACCAAGTGGGCCACCTTCAGCCATCGGCTGGAGGCGCGGGGTTTCAGCGCCGGCGAACTGGCGCGCATCACCTGCCCCATCGGCGTGCCGGGCATCACCGGCAAGGAGCCCGAAGTGATCGCCGTGGCGGTGGCGGCACAGTTGTTGCAATCGCTGGCCTGAACAGGGTTTCCCCGGCGACCTGGCCTCGAAAAAACCGTTCCGTCCCTTGCCAAAACTGTATACACTTTCGGTCCACAACAAGCCGCAGCGGAGCGAGGCCCATTTCATGGAGCCTGCGTTCGCGGCACTTTCTCTGCTTACAGTGCCCGCGGTGGTGAGCAGGCTGACACCCGTCCTTGGCGCTTTTACGCGTCAACCGGGTTGAGAGAGAAGCACATGGAAAGTTACTACCTCGACTGGGCCAACCTGCTGCTGCGCTGGGTCCACGTCATCACCGCCATCGCCTGGATCGGTGCCTCCTTCTACTTCGTGATGCTGGACAACAGCCTCGAGAAGCCGCAGGACCCCGAGTCGCTCGACAAGGGCGTGGGCGGCGAGCAGTGGGCCGTGCACGGCGGCGGCTTCTACAACATGCAGAAGTACGCGCTGGCGCCCAAGAAGCTGCCGGACCACCTGCACTGGTCGTACTGGGAGAGCTACAGCACCTGGATCACCGGGTTCTCGCTGTTCACCATGTCGTACCTGTGGAACGCGAGCACCTACCTCATCGACAAGTCGAAGATGGACTGGCAGCCCGGCGCCGCCATTGCCGTGGCGCTGGCCTTCTTCGTCGTGTTCTGGATGGTGTACGACGGCATCTGCCAGATCTTCGGGCGGCGCAAGAACGGCGACACCATCGTCGGCGTGCTGATTGCGCTGTTCATCGTCTTCGCGACCTGGCTGGCCTGCCAGTGGTTCGCGGGCCGCGCGGCCTTCCTGCTGGTAGGCGCCATGATGGCCACGACCATGAGCGGCAACGTGTTCTTCTGGATCATTCCAGGCCAGCGCAAGAACGTGCAGGCGCTGCGCGAAGGCCGCCCGGTCGATCCGGTGCACGGCCAGCGCGGCAAGCAGCGCAGCGTGCACAACACCTACTTCACGCTGCCGGTGCTGTTCGCGATGCTGAGCAACCACTACAGCTTTACCTACACGCACAAGTACAACTGGGTGGTGCTGCTGCTGATCATGCTCGGCGGCGCGGCCATTCGGCAGTTCTTCGTGGTGCGCCACCGCTTCAAGCTGGGCAATGCGGGCAACCCGCTGCCCTACGCGCTGGTCGGCATCGTGGTGCTGGGCCTGACCATCGTCTGGATGAAGCCGGAGCCCGTGGCCGCACCCGCGGTGTCCGCCGTTGCCGCGCCCGCCGTGCCGTTCGCTCAAGTGCAAAAGGTGCTGGAGCAACGCTGCTTCATGTGCCACGGCCCGGCCGTGCAGATGAAGAACGTGCGCGTCGATTCGCCCGAACAGGTGGCCGCGCATGCGCAGGCGATCTACCAGCAGGTGGTGGTCACGAAGATCATGCCGATGAACAACGCCACGGGCATCACCGACGAAGAGCGCGCGCTCGTCGGCCGTTGGTTCCAGGCGGGCGCCAAGACCCAATAGACCGGCGCAGACACGGTCCGTCAGAGACCGGCACAGACCTGACACAAGGGCGATGAGCGGGGCGTTTTGCCCGCAGCACAATCGCCGCATTGGAGACAAAGCAGCCATGACCGCACCGACCCCCGCCTTCGGCACCGCCCCCGACCCCCGCGAAGCACCGCGCGCCTTCCTCGAGCACCTCTACCGCGTGGCGGTGGACCGCGCGCTGCCGCTGTCCACGCTGGGCGCTCACTTGCCGTCGCCACCGAAAGGCCGCACGCTGGTGCTCGGCGCAGGCAAGGCCGGCGGCTCGATGGTGCAGGCGCTCGAGGCGCTGTGGCCGGCCGACGCCCCGCTGTCGGGGCTCGTCGTCACGCGCTACGACCACATTCCGCCGCGCCCCGCAGGCCTGCCGCAGCGCATCGAGCTGGTCGAGGCGGCGCACCCCGTGCCCGACTCGGCTGGCCAGCAGGCCGCCGAGCGCATGCTGGCGCTGACCCGGGGCCTCACGGCCGACGACCTGGTGCTGTGCCTGATTTCGGGTGGCGGCTCGTCGCTGCTGGTGCTGCCGGCCGAGGGCCTGACGCTGGCCGACAAGCAGCGCATCAACAAGCAACTGCTCGACAGCGGCGCGGGCATCGGCGAGATGAACTGCGTGCGCAAGCACCTGTCGCGCATCAAGGGCGGGCGCCTGGCGGCAGCCTGCGCGCCGGCGCGTGTGGTCACGCTGACGATCAGCGACGTGCCGGGCGACGACGCCGCCGTCATCGCCAGCGGCCCCACCGTGCCCGACGCCACCACCTGCGCCGAGGCGCTGGCCATCCTCGACCGCTACGGCATCGAAGTGCCCGCGCCGGTGCGAGCGCAGCTGCAAGGCGGCGCGCTCGAAACGCCCAAGCCGGGCGATGCGGTGTTCGAAAGCCACCAGACGCACATGATCGCCACGCCACAGCAGTCGCTCGAAGCGGCCGCCAAGGCGGCGCGGGAGGCGGGCATCGAGGTGCAAATCCTCAGCGACGAAATGGAAGGCGAATCGCGCGAGGTCGGCAAGGTGCATGCCGCCTTGGCGCGTGCCGTGGCGCACCGCGGCCAGCCTTTCGCTCGGCCCTGCGTCATTCTTTCGGGCGGCGAGACCACGGTGACGATCCGCCCGCGCCAATCCGGCCAGGCCAAGGGCCGTGGCGGCCGGGCCGGCGAGTTCTGCATGGGCCTGGCCGGTGCGCTCATGGGGCAGCCGCAGGTGTGGGCTCTGGCGGCCGACACCGACGGCATCGACGGTGTGGAAGACAACGCGGGCGCCTTCGTCACGCCCGACACGGTGGCGCGCGCCACGGCGGCCGGCAAGAAGCTGTCGGACCATCTCGACCGCAACGACGCCTACGGTTACTTCGACGCCATCGGCGACCTGTTCGTGACCGGGCCGACGCACACCAACGTCAACGACTTCCGCGCGCTGCTGGTGCTGTGAGCCGGGGCCGGGGCAGCACCAAAGGCAGGGCGGGCGCGAGGTGTCGGGTGCGGGTTCCCCCGCTGCGGCGAGGTTTGTGAACTCGGGTTAATCTACGCACCCGGCAGCCTGCTGCCGCCGTTGTTGCAAGCGCACCCCGCGGGGTGCCGCGTCGCGCATCCAGATTCCCCCCTTTTCATCATCCCGTCCTCGAAGGAAAAGTTCGCATGACCGCCACCTACACCGACACCCGCCTGCTGATCGACAACGAATGGGTCGACGCCACCGGCGGCAAGACCCTGGACGTTGTGAACCCCGCCACCGGCAAGGTCATCGGCAAGGTGGCGCATGCCAGCATTGCCGACCTCGACCGTGCCCTGGCCGCCGCCCAACGCGGTTTCGACAAGTGGCGCAACACGCCCGCCAACGAGCGCGCCGCCGTCATGCGCCGTGCCGCCGGCCTGATCCGCGAACGCGCCGGCGACATCGCCAAGCTGCTGACGCAAGAGCAAGGCAAGCCGCTGGCCGAAGCCAAGGGCGAAACCCTGGCCGCCGCCGACATCATCGAATGGTTCGCCGACGAAGGCCGCCGCGTGTATGGCCGCATCGTGCCCTCGCGCAACCTGGCCGCGCAGCAACTCGTGCTGAAGGAGCCGCTGGGCCCCGTCGCCGCGTTCACGCCGTGGAACTTCCCCATCAACCAGATCGTGCGCAAGCTGGGTGCCGCGCTGGCCACCGGTTGCTCGTTCCTGGTGAAGGCGCCTGAAGAAACCCCGGCATCGCCCGCCGCGCTGCTGCAGGCCTTTGTCGACGCCGGCATTCCCCCAGGCACCGTGGGCCTGGTGTTCGGCAACCCCGCTGAAATTTCGAACTACCTGATCTCCCATCCGATCATCCGCAAGGTCACCTTCACCGGCTCGACCCCGGTGGGCAAGCAACTGGCCGCGCTGGCCGGTTCGCACATGAAGCGCGTCACGATGGAACTGGGCGGTCACGCCCCGGTGATCGTGGCCGAAGACGCCGACGTGGCGCTGGCCGTCAAGGCCGCCGGTGCCGCCAAGTTCCGCAACGCGGGCCAGGTCTGCATTTCGCCGACCCGCTTCCTGGTGCACAACAGCCTGCGCGAAGAGTTCGCCCGCACGCTGGTCAAGTACACCGAAGGCCTGAAGATGGGCGACGGCCTGGCCGAAGGCACGACCATCGGCCCGCTCGCCAATGCCCGCCGCCTCACGGCGATGGCCCATGTGCTGGACGACGCGCGCAAGAAGGGCGCCACCGTGGCCGCAGGCGGTGAGCGCATCGGCGACACCGGCAACTTCTTCGCCCCGACCGTGCTGACCGACGTGCCGCTGGACGCCGACGTGTTCAACAACGAACCCTTCGGCCCCATCGCCGCCATTCGCGGTTTCGACACGCTGGAAGAAGCCATTGCCGAAGCCAACCGCCTGCCTTTCGGCCTGGCTGGTTATGCCTTCACCAAGTCCATCAAGAACGCGCACCTGCTGAGCCAGAAGCTCGAGCTGGGCATGCTGTGGATCAACCAGCCCGCCACGCCGTCGCCGGAAATGCCTTTCGGCGGCGTGAAGGATTCGGGCTACGGTTCCGAAGGCGGCCCCGAGGCGCTCGAGGCCTACCTGAACACCAAGGCTGTTTCGATCATGGGTGTTTGAGCGGAATCACTCCTCGCTCTTTTCCTTACTCTTCGGCGGCGGCATTCCAGAAGGCCTGCTGCACGCCGTCGAGTGATTCAAGGTCTTCAATGACCCGGTCGAGCTCCGCGGGCTCGACCGCTGTTGCATAGAGCGTCGCACCGATCTCGGTGTCGGCCGGCCCGAACGGGTGCTGGTCGACATCGCGCACCGGGTAGTTGGCGGCTTCCAGCAACAGCAGCAGCTGGTCCATCACTTGGGGCCGTGCCGCGCGTGAACAGATCACGCGCACCACATACGTTGCTTCACTGGCTTCTTCGCTGATCGGCTGGCGGTTGATGCGGTTCACCACGGGCCGCAGCAGCGTGTTGCTGGCCAGCACGAACAGCGCGGCAATCACTGCCTCCCCCAACAGATCCGCGCCCGCGCATGCGCCCACCGCGGCCGACCCCCACAACGTGGCCGCCGTGTTCAGCCCCGTGACATTGGCGCCTTCTTTCATGATCGCGCCCGCGCCCAGAAAGCCGATGCCCGACACGACATAGGCGACCACGCGCACGGCACCGCCGCTGCCGTCGAGGCGGTTGGCGAGGTCGACGAACACTGCGGCACCTACCGCTACCAATGTGTTGGTTCGCAGGCCGGCGGTGCGTTGTCTTACTTGCCGTTCCAGGCCGATCAACGAGCCGAGGATGAAGGCAGCGGCCACGCTGACGAAGGTGTCGAGCAGGGAGTGCAGGTTGATGTTCTGGATGGCTTGCATTGGAGGCTTTCTTTTTTTATGCCGATGTTCAGTTTGTTGCAGTTGGGTGTCATGTGCGTGGCACGGGGGTGTCTGTTCTTGGCGCTGCTGTTCAGGGCGGCGCTCACGCCGACGGTGTGCTTCTTTTCTCGAATGTCCCCCGGCCTGCGGCCTCCTCCTTTATTTCGCGAAAAGAAGCCCACCATCGGCGTGAGCGTTCACAGAGCTGTGATTGATCGTGCGATCACCCCGAGCGTGCCCAGGTGCACAGGGCGTCGGGTACTCCCCGCAGCGAAATAAAGGAGGAGGGCGAAGCCCGGGGGACATTCGCGGAGGGGAGTACCCGGCGGCCTGTGCACGCGCCCTGAACAAGAGCCCAGAAACCAAGCACGCAGGGTCAAAAAATCACTGCCACCCGTACCGCCGCGCATACCACCCCTTCACAGCCTGAGTCAGCAGCGCATACCCAACAAGCATCGCGACAAGCCACGGGAAGTACATCAACGGCAGCGCCTCCAGCTTGAAGTAGTGCGCGAGCGGTCCCATGGGCAACCAGATGCCGACCGCCGCAATGGCAGCGCCCATGATCATCAACGGCCATGCCGCGCGGCTTTGCAGGAACGGGATCTTGCGGGTGCGGATCAAGTGCACGATCAACGTCTGCGACAGCAGCCCCTCCACGAACCAGCCCGACTGAAACAGCGTCTGGTGGTCCACCGTGTGGGCCGCGAACACATGCCACATCACCGTGAACGTGAGGATGTCGAACACCGAGCTCAACGGCCCGAAGAACACCATGAAGCGACCCAGGTCCGCCGGGTTCCAGCGCTGCGGACTCTTCAAAAATTCCTCGTCCACGTTGTCGAACGGAATCGCAATCTGCGACACGTCGTACAGCAGGTTCTGCACCAGCAGATGCAACGGCAACATCGGCAGGAAAGGCAAGAACGCACTGGCCACCAGCACCGAAAACACATTGCCGAAGTTCGAGCTCGCCGTGAGCTTGATGTACTTCAGCATGTTCGCGAACGTGCGCCGCCCCTGGATCACACCCTGCTCCAGCACCATCAGGCTTTTTTCCAGCAGGATGATGTCCGCCGACTCCTTGGCCACGTCCACCGCGCCGTCCACCGAAATGCCGATGTCCGCGGCGCGCAGCGCAGGCGCGTCGTTGATGCCGTCGCCCATGAAGCCCACCACATGGCCGTTGGCATGCAGCGCCTGCACGATGCGCTCCTTGTGCGCCGGCGTGAGCTTGGCGAACACCTGGTGCTGCTCGACCAGCACGCGCAGGTCGGTGTCACCCATGTCTTCGATCTCGCGGCCCAGCACGATGCGCCCCGCCGCCAGGCCCACGTCGGCGCACACCTTGCGCGTGACCAGTTCGTTGTCGCCCGTCAGCACCTTCACGGCCACGCCGTGCTCCGCCAGCGCACGCAGCGCGGGCGCGGTCGACTCCTTCGGCGGATCGAGAAAAGCCACATACCCCAGCAGCGTGAGGCCCGACTCGTCGGCCACGCCGTAGGCCGGCTTCTGCGCCTCGGTCTTCAGCGCGCGGCTGGCCACGGCCACCACGCGCAGGCCCAGCGCGTTGAGCTCCGAGGCCACGCGATGGATGCGTGCCATCACCTCGGCGTCGAGCGCCAGCACCTCGGCGCCGCGCTCGACCGACGTGCACACCGACAGAATTTCTTCCAGCGCACCCTTGCAGATCAGCAGGTGCTCGCTGCCACCGTTCGCCACCACCACCGACATGCGGCGGCGGGAAAAGTCGAAGGGCACCTCGTCGATCTTGCGGTAGGCCGTTTGCAGCCGCGTTTCGAGCTGCATCCCGGCGTGGCTCAGCACCGCCTTGTCGAGCAGGTTCTTCAGCCCCGTCTGGTGAAAGCTGTTGAGGTACGCAAACTGCAGCACGTGGTCGGAGTCTTCGCCCCAGGCGTTGGTGTGGCGCTCGAGCACGATGCGGTCCTGCGTGAGCGTGCCGGTCTTGTCGGTGCACAGCACGTCCATGGCGCCGAAGTTGTGGATGGCCTCCAGCCGCTTGACGATCACCTTCTGGCGCGACATCACCACCGCGCCCTTGGCCAGCGTGGCCGTCACGATCATCGGCAGCATCTCGGGCGTGAGGCCCACCGCGATCGACAGCGCGAACAGCGCCGCCTCCCACCAGTCGCCCTTGGCCACACCGTTGATCACCAGCACCAGCGGCGCCATCACCAGCATGAAGCGAATCAGCACCCAGCTCACGCGGTTGATGCCCGCCTGAAACGCGCTGGTGCCGCGGTCGGTGGCCGTCACGCGCTGCGCCAGCGCGCCGAAGAAGGTGCGGTCGCCCGTGTGCACGATGAGTGCGGTGGCCGTGCCGCTGATCACGTTGGTGCCCATGAAGAGCAGGTTCTCGCGTTCGAGCACGCCGGCGTCGTGCTCGCCGCGGTCCACCACGAACTTCTCGACCGGCATGGCCTCGCCCGTCAACGCGGACTGGCTGATGAACATGTCCTTGGCGGTGAGCAGGCGGCAGTCGGCCGGAATCATGTCGCCAGCCGACAGCGCAATCACGTCGCCGGGCACCAGGTCGCGCATCGGCACCTCCACGCGCACCGTGCCAGTGTGGGCGGTGTCGAAGCCTTCGTCACCCGCCGCGCCCGCCTTCTGGCCCGGTGCGGGCCGCAGCACCGTGGAGGTGTTGCTCACCATCGCCTTGAGCCGCTCGGCCGCCTGGTTGGAGCGCGACTCCTGCAGGAAGCGCAGCACCGTCGACAGCACCACCATGCTGCCGATGACCAGCGTGGCCTTCATGTCCTCGGTGATGTAGGAGACCAGTGCCAGCACCGTCAACAGCAGGTTGAACGGATTGCGGTAGCACTGCCACAGGTGCTGCCACCAGGGCAGCGGCTGCTCGTGGCGCACCTCGTTGCTGCCCAGGCGCTTGCGCAGCACCTGGGCATGGCCTTCGCTGAGGCCGCGCGGGGAGCTGTCGAGCTTGACCAGCATCTCGCCGGCGTCGGTGCGCGAGGCGGTGCTCAGGGCCCGGGCGATGTCGGGCGGCATGCCGAGCGAGCCAGCGGCGACGGGTTTCGAGCCCAGCAGCGATTGCCAGCGCTCGAAGTGATGCAGCATGTGGCGGCTGCGCAGGAAGCTTTCGAAGAAAGACTTGAGGACGTTGTTCATGGGGTTCTCCTTCGGGGCGGCCGCCGCCCGCCCGGGGAGAACCTCCGCGCATCAACCAGCCGGAAGCAACCCCTTGCGAAGCGCGACGGCAGGCCGCGTTGTTGCAATCAGTCGAAACGAAGGGGGCGCGCTGGGGCGCCGATGAGAGGCGGGGTCCATGGTTTGCTCCTGGGGTGCGCGGGTGCTACGGGTTGCGAAAGAATGGCTCTGGCAGGCTCAGCGGCGCGTGCCGGGGGCGGGCTGGAGCACCAGAAAGCTGCGGATGCGGCGCGTGGTCCACAGCGCCGCGGCCTGGTCCAGCGTGGCATCGACGGCCGGCGCCTCGACGGCGGCCGCAGGCGCACCGCTCGGCACGTGCGCCGAGTGGCGAACGCGCTGCGGTTCGTGGGACTGAAGACGAAGATGAAAGTGACGCATGGCAAGGCTCCTTCGCGTTGAAGGAGCCTCGCGCACGGACACGCCAGGCTGACTGAAAAAGTCAGCAACAAGAACGACGGAAATCGGAAGGGGGAGAGCCGCTTGCCGCAAAGGGCAAGAGGGTCACGCTGCGTGCACAACGGCCACGCAGCGCGGGGAAGCCTGCGCTAGAGAGCCGGGTGTGTCACGCCTGCCGAGGCACGCGTCTTGTCACTGATCCAACTGGCACTGTCCACGCACGAGGCTCCGAAATGAAGATTGCCAATTGTTGCACCGCGGCACGCGACGCGTCAACCCTTGAAGTCGCTTTCCGCGATGCGGAAGAGGGACTTATCGCCTCTGGGTTGCGATTTGCGCGAGGTGCCGACCCGTCGTTGTTCGCAGCGAAGCACGGGCACCTCGGGCTTCGCGGGTCACGCAACCGTGCGCTGTGTTGCGGCGCGCTTTCGCAGTGCCCAGCCGCCTGCTGCCGTCAAGACGAGGCCCAGGCCGAGCAGGAACATGCCAATCGCGTTGCCTCCGATCTCGCTGTTGTTGCTCGCGCTGATCGCACGGGCGGCGGCATTGGCATCGGTGGCCGTCATCGCGGTTGCAAAGGCCGACTCGTTGCATCGCTCGCGCATGTCCGTGCCTTGATCTTTCATGCGCTCCTGGCACTTCGCCACCGTGGCGGCGTCGGCACGCGGGGCCGAGTTGCCGAAGGTGAGAAAAGCGCCTGCGATCACAAGAATCACACCGACCACCAGCAGCACGAGAGGGTTTTTCTTCATCGGTTCTCCAGAAGTTGTTGCGCGCTCTGTTCGCCCGAGCGCGACCACAGCATACCCAGCACGCACTGCGCGGCATGGCCCGCAATGAAGGCCGTCAATGCGTGCGGTCTCGACGGGCCCTCAGGGCTTGCGCGGGTGCAGGTAGCCCGAGTAGCACTGCGGAATGTTCTCGTTGCCCTGCGTGCAGTCGGAGTGCCTGTAGAGCGCCTCGATCTCGATCACCGGCACTGGCTTGCCTGCAAGAACTTGCTGCCCGGTCACGCGGCCGTCGAAGCTCACCAGCGTGAACTGGGCCACGAGATCGCTGTCGTACGGCCCCGCGCCGCAGGCGATGAAATCTTGCGCGTCGCCGGGCCACTGCAGCACGCCCTGCGCATCGAAGGTCGCATGCAGCATGGTGAAGCACTGGCGTCCTCCCTCGCGCGCATCGATGGCGCTGATGCCGCCGCTCCAGTGCACCCGCGCGCCTTTCGCCTGGGGTGTCAGCGCCTGGGCTGGCGAGAGGTCGACCACCGGGTCCTTGGCTGTGCGGGTCTCGCGGTCGGCGGGTGTCGTGCAGGCCGCCAGCAGGGCGATGGCGCAGAACGTGGCGGCGATGTGTCGATGTCGATGAAGGGGCATCGTTTCATCGTAGCGCGGCGACGCGCTGCGACGGTGCCTTCGAGCCCTGACTGACCAGGGTCATGCCGCTCGCCACGCTATTCTTGGGAATGAAGAAACCGTCCATCTTGTTCGTCTGCACAGGCAACATCTGCCGCTCCCCCACGGCCCACACGCTGCTCATGCACAAGGCCCGCGCCACCGGCTTTCAGGTCGAAGTCGACAGCGCCGCCATCTCCGACGAAGAGCGTGGCAACCCACCGGACCGGCGCTCGGTGGCCGAGGCAAAGCGCAGGGGCATCGAGATGCACGCGCATGCCGCACGCCAAGTCAAAAAGTCCGACTTCGCCCACTTCGACCTGCTCATCGGCATGACCGCGCAGCATTGCGCGGTCCTGCGCAGGCTCGCCCCTGAAGGCACAGCCGACAAGGTTCACCTGTTCACCGAATTCGCCGACGGCATCGACGGCGACGTGCCCGACCCCTGGTACGGCGGTCAGCAGGATTTTGTCGAGGTCTTCGACCTGATCGACCACGGCGTGGACGGCCTGCTCTCCAAGCTGCAGGCCGAGGCGCGCTGAGCAGGCGCTATTCGCAGAGCGAGCGGATCGATGGCGGAATCGCCACTGCTCGAATCCCGCCGCCGTCGCGCTTCGCTGCGAAGATCCGCACCTCCTCGCATTCGAGAATCAAATCGTCCCCGCGCATCACGCGGTACGTTTGCACGAAGCTCTTCTCGCGCCACTCGGTGATGCGCACCGCAATCTGCAGCGTGTCGCCATAGCTCGCGGTCTTCACGAAGCGCGTGTGCGTATCGACCAGCGGCGTGCCGATCACGCCCAGCGTCTCGCTCGTCTCTTCCCAGCGCGGCACGCCGCACTCGGCAAAGAAGTGCCGCGAGGCCGCATCGATCCAGCGAAAGAAATTGGGAAACCACACGATGCCCGCGGGGTCGCAGTCGCCGAACTCGACCCGCGCGGTGTAGACGACTTGCTTGAGGTTGCCGGTGTTGCTCATCAGCCCATTCTCGTCGGCAGCCACAGGGCGATGACGGGGAACGCGATCAAGATCACCAGCCGCACGATGTCCGTCACGATGAACGGCAGCACGCCCTTGAAGATGGTGGTGAAGCTCACGTCCTTCACCACGCTCTTGATGACGAACACGTTCATGCCTACCGGCGGATGAATCAGCCCCAGCTCCACGGTCATCACGATGATCACGCCGAACCAGATGGGGTCGAAGCCCAGGTGCACGATCACCGGATAGATGATGGGCACCGTGAGAATGATCATGGCCATCGCATCCATCAGGCAGCCCAGCACCAGGTACATGACCATGATGAGCGCCAGCACGCCGTAGCGGCCGATGCCCAGGCCGGTCAGTATTTCGGTGAGCTTCTGCGGGCTTTGCGTGATGGTGAGGAAGTAGCCGAACAGCAGCGCACCGATGAGCACGGTGAACACCGCCGCCGCCGTGCGCGTGGCCGACAGCAGCGCCTCGCGGATCTTCGGGCCGTCGAGCTTGCGCCGCACCAGGCCCAGGATGAACGCGCCGCTCGCGCCCACGCCGCCGGCTTCGGTCGGTGTGAAGAAGCCGCCGTACAGGCCGCCGATGACGAACACGAACAGCACCAGCGGCGCCCACACGTTCTTCAGGTCCCTGAGGCGCTCCGACCACGGCTTGACCTCGCCGCCGGGCAGCCAGTCGGGCCGCAGCTTGACGATGATGGCAATGGTCAGCACGTACATCGCCATCGCCAGGATGCCCGGCACGATGCCCGCCATGAAGAGCTTGCCGATGTCCTGCTGCGTGAGGATGGCGTACACGGCCAGCACGGTCGACGGCGGCAAGATCGCGCCCAGCGTGCCGCCCGCGGCAATGACGCCGGTCGAGAAAGACTGCGGGTAATTGAAGCGCCGCATCTCCGGATAGGCCACGGCAGAGAACGTGGCGGCCGTGGCCACCGACGAGCCGCAGATGGCCGCAAAGCCGCCGCACGCGACCACGGTGGCCACGCCGAGCCCGCCGCGCATGTGGCCGATCATCGAGTTGGCGGCCTTGAAAAGCTCGCGGCTCACGCCCGACACCGACACGATCGCCCCCATGAGCATGAACATCGGGATCACGCCGAAGGTGTAGTCGGTCACGGTGCGCATGGAGGTCTGGCCCACCAGCTTCAGCGCGGGGCCGGGCCCCACGAGGTAGCTGTAGCCGACCACACCCACCAGGCCCATGGCCATGCCCACCGGCACGCGCAACAACATCAAGACAAAGAGGGCAACAAAGCCCAATACGGCAACTGCATCGGGGCTCATTCGTCCGCCTTCTGTTCTGGGTGAATTTCTTCGAGCTGTTCAGGGTGAAAGATCAGCCGGTAGGTGCGAATGGCGATCAGCAGCACGGCGCACACGTCGCCGGCCCAGGCCACCGCATAGAAGGGCCAGGTGGGAATGTTCAGGTCGTAGGTCTGCACGTTGTCCACATAGGTGCCGCGCACCTTGTCGAACAGCATGGCGGTCTGCACCGCCACCACGAACAGCAGCACCAACGTGGCGAACACGTCGATCACGCGCTTCATGCGCGGCCCGGCGGCGGTCCACACCAGGTCGACCGTGATGTGCCCGCCGCGGTAGCTGGTGGCCGCAATGCCCCAGAAGATCAAGATGCCCAGCAACATGCGGCCGAAGTCGTATGCGTCAGGGATCGAGGTGTCGAAGAACTTGCGCAGCACCACGGCCGCGAAGATGTTGAGCGCGACGATGCCCACGAAGATGGCGGCAAGCCATTCAATCGCATTGATCGCGCGGTCCATGACGCTTCGCTTCATTGGCTCGCCCCCCAGGCTTCGCGCACTGCGTGTCGCTTCTCCTTCCCCCCTACCGGGGGGCGGGCCGGCCGCTTCGGGCGGCCGTGCGCGGCGGCCCCCTGGCAATACGGGCCCTGCATCAGAGGGCGGACTTGTATTTGGCGAGGCTGCTTTTCAGCGCATCCATCACCGCCTTCGGGTCTTCACCGACCTTCTTCACGCTCTCGGCCCATTGCGCTTCCGACGGCGCGGCCGCCTTGCGCCAGGCGTCGAGCTGCTCCGGCGTGAGCTTGTAGATCTCGTGGCCCGGCAGCGCGGCCATCTTGGCGTGCCCCGCAAACTCGAAGTCGGCCCACGGCCCGGCCACCTTCTGCGCCCACTCGCTGGTGCAGTGGTCGTCGATGACCTTCTTCTGCGCGACGGACATCGCGTCGTACTTGCTCTTGTTCATGACCCACACGAAGGGCGTGACGTACAGCGGCGCGTCCATGTGGTACTTCACCACCTTGTCGATGCCGAACAGGCCGATGGAGCCCCACGGAAAGGTGATGGCGTCGGCCACGCCGCGCTCCAGCATGTCGCGCGACTCGGGCGCGGAGGCCTGCACGTTGGTGCCGCCCAGCGAGGTGATGAGCTGGCCCACCGTGCTGGTGGCCGGGCGCACCTTCATGCCCTTGATGTCGCCGGGCACGGTGATCTTCTTGCGCGCGTGGAAGGTGCCGGGGTCGTGCACGAACGCGAAGCAGTACTTCACGTCCTTCATTTCCTTGGCCGCGTAGTTGCGGTACCAGGCGTCGATGGCGGCCGAGCCTTCCTTGCCGTTGGCGAACAGGAAGGGCAGCGACGCACCCGCCATCACCGGAAAGCGACCGGGCTGGTAGCCGGGGTTCACGTATGAAAAGTCGGCGATGCCGTCGCGCGCCATGTCGTAGTGGTCGAAGGCCTTGCCCAGCTGCTCCGACGGAAACAGGATGGCGGTCAGGGTGCCGCCCGATTCCTTCTTGATGTCGTCGGCCCACGCCTGCAGCGCGGGGTTCAGCGGATGCTGCGCGGGCACCCAGCTCGAGAGCTTGAGCTGCACGGGTTTGTCCTGCGCCTGCACGGCGGCGCTGCCGAGGGCGAGCGCGGCGCCGGCCAGGGCAATGGCAAGCAGGGTCGGGTGGGGGTGGCGGGTGGTGGTCATGGTCTCCTTCGTTATGTGTTCGATGTGGTTGCGCAATCTAGGCAGTCGTGTGCACCGGGTATATGGAGGGTTTCCCGTGCGTGTTTTCCTTGAGCTCGGCCGCGTCACTGCGTTGTTCGAGAGGCGAACGAAATTCGGGCCGGCTCACATGGCGTGGGCCGAGTTCGCGCACCCGTGACGCACCCATCAAGGTCATGGTGCGTTCGGTCTCCTGCGCCAGCAGCTGCAGCACCGACAGCGCGCCCTGCATGCCGTCGCAGGCCACGCCGTAGACCGGTGCGCGCCCGAGCAGCACCGCCTGCGCACCGAGTGCCAAGGCCTTCACCACGTCACTGCCGCGCCGGATGCCGCCGTCGACCAGCACGGGTATGCGCCCGCCGACCGCATCGACGATGGCGGGCAGCGCGCTGATGCTTGCCGGTGCCGCATCGAGCTGCCGGCCGCCATGGTTGGAGACCACGATGCCGTCGGCGCCGTGATGCAGGGCGCGCTTCGCGTCCTCGGCCCCCAGCAGCCCTTTGATGAGCAAAGGCCCGTCCCACAGCTTGCGGATCCAGGCGATGCTGTCCCATGTCAGCGTGCGGTCCATGGTGCGCGACAGCAGGGCGGCCTGGGTCTGCGCGGAGACCGGTGCGTCGTCGTCCTCGGGCAGCAGGTTGGCGAATGCCGGCATGCCCGCGCGTGCCAGCCGCAGCAGCCAGCCGGGGTGGCGCGCCATGTCGAACACGGTGCCCGGCGTGAGCCGCATGGGCACCCTGAAGCCGTGCCGCAGGTCGCGCTCGCGCAGGCCGCTGACGGGCACGTCCACCGTGAGCACCAGGGCCTGGAAACCCGCGGCGCGGGCGCGGCGCACGATGCGCTCGGCAATGGCGCGTTCGCCCATCACGTAAAGCTGCATCCACAGCGTGGCGTCGGGCGCGGCGGCGCGCACGTCCTCGATGCGGGTGTTCGACGCGGTCGACAGAATGAACGGCACGCGCGCGGCCTGCGCCGCGCTGGCCAGCATTGCGTCGGCCCCGGGCCGCACCAGCCCCGCCAGCCCGATGGGCGCGATGGCGAAGGGCGCATTCCAGCGGCGGCCGAACAGATCGATGCCGATGTCCATGGCGCTGGTGTCGCGCAGGCATTCAGGGATGAGCGGCACGGCCTCGAGCGCGTCGCGGTTGCGCCGCAGGCAGCGTTCGTCTTCCGCGCCGCCGTCGACATAGTCGAACACCAGGCGGGGAAGCACGCGCCGCGCGCGGCGGCGGTAGTCCTCGACGTTGAGCAGCGCGGGCATGGCGGCAGCCGCTTGCGTCAGGCGCCGCCGGTGGGCTTGCGCTTCATCCAGCGGATGGGCTGGGCCTTGACGGGGCGGGCGGGCGCGCCGTGCGCGACCAGCGCGGCGTCGAGCGCGCGGCCGGCATCGTCGGCCAGTGCGGCGGTGCGCGCGGCGGCCACGGCCCGCGCGCGTTCGGCCGGTGGCACGCCAGGCTGCGCCGCAAGGTGGCCGGTGACATGCAGCAGGTTCTCCTTGCCGCGTTCGTTGGTGCTGCCGTAGCCCTTGATGAGCCGCCCGCACAGCGCCACTTCATGCCCCAGCGCCCAGGCCTCGCGCGCGCCGGCTTCCACAGCCGCGAGCCAGCGTTCGATCAGCGCCTGCTCGTCGGCAAAGCGGCTGCCGCGCCGGCGCAGCCAACGCAGCGACGCCAGCAGCCGAAGCGACGCCATGCCCATCACCGAATGGCTGCCCACTTTCAGCGGCAGCGCCCACGGCGCCAGGCCGCGCGCCTGGCGGGCGCGGTCCCAGGCGGTGACGCGGCGCGCGAGCGACAGCGGCATCAGCGCCGCGAACTCTGCGGCGCCGGGTTTGAAGTGGTCGTAGACCTTCACGATGTCTTCGTCGCCCGCGCGCACCTCTTGCCGAACGCGCTGGGCGCGGCTGGCCCGGCCCTTGAGCGCGGCCACCCGCACGATGTCGTCGAAGGCCATCCACAGCGCCAGCCAGCGCGCGGCCTCGCGGGTGATGGCAAAGCCCTGTGCGCCGGCCGGGTCGGCGGCGCGTTCGGCGTCCAGCACGCGGCCCAGGCGCTCGGCGTACAGCGCGGCGTAGGCGCCGTCCTGGTAGTCGAGCACGCGCGCATGGCCGAGCGTGAGCATGTCGTGCACCGCGGGCGGAAAGCGCCGCGCCAGCTCGGCGGGCAGGGCGCTGGCGGGGGGCGGTGCGTCGTTGGTGTCGCCTGCCAGCACGCTGCTGACAAAGGCGGCCTGCGCACGCGGCGCGCTCACCGCGTCGAAGGCCGCCGCAAAGCCGCGCAGGCTGGCCGCGGCCATCTTGCTCAGCTTCTCGGGCGCGCTGGTGTCGCCGCCGCGCACCACGTGTTCATACGCTTCCCGCGGAAATGGAAACAGCCCGCTGCCCGCGATGGCGCCCAGCATCACCGCGCTGACCACCGTGCCGGCGTCGCGCGCAATCGCGTTCATGTCGAACACATGGTGTTCGCGGCTGAAGGACTTCACCACGTCGACCAGGCGC
>NNBV01000191.1_pt1 | contig 24031 bp, 20 predicted proteins | sample 1173771 | NCBI WGS metagenome assembly NNBV01 (sample SAMN07173938, study PRJNA388173) | plant metagenome | isolation source: symbiotic tissue sample KVS11 | place: Norway: Troms, Kvaloya island | reverse complement strand
GATTTCGTCTTCATCCAGATACATATAAACAGGTAATTTTCACTGTGTGTGGTTTAGTTAGACTAAGAATTGGTTCCCTGGTTTTGCCAGTTTTATCCTAGTCCTTAAAAATAGGTGTATTATGGATTAATTCTCGAACTTTTTCGGGGCTATACTATCAGTAACTATCTCTAGCCCTCATTATTACATTGACTCTGGCTTTCACTGAAACCATCTCTAAGCCAGACACAGACTGCTTTTTAAATTTTCGGACAAGTCTATTGTATTAAATGCAGTTTCCGCAACTCAGCTATAGCTTTTTCCCAGAGTTCTTGTTCATCGTCATCTTCTATGGCCTCAACAAATAAGGGAATATCAGCCAAGGCATACAAACTTAGCCAACAGCCTAAGCTTTGTGCATTTTCATCCAACTGTTCCCAACTCAATGCAAAAGCTTCAGCAACGCCGTATTCATAACGCATCAATGGGTTAGCCTTGGCTATTGCTTCGTGTTCCAGTCGCTTTTTCTCTAGCCGCTTCAGCAGTTTTTCCAGAGACAAATCTGGCATTGTATCGAGGTATCGCCCCACTAACTCTAACGCCAAAGGTAAATACCCCAAGAATTTACAAATTTCTCTCGCAACCCAAGGTTCGCTTTTTAGTCGTTCTCTGTCAACCAGCGATTTTAATAATTTCATCGCCGCCAATGGTTTGAGAACATCCAAGCGTAATTGCGGCAAAGTTCTATCAAAACCCAGGCGCGTTGTTAGCAATACTTTAAACCGGGGTGATTCTGGTGGTAGATAAGGCTGAACCTGTGTTTTGTAGTCAGTGACATTATCAAACACCAGCAGCACTTCACCTTGTTGCCAATTATGCCAGCAGTATCTCAGCCTATCTGCTAATTCCCAATCGTCCGGTGCAATGAGTTTAAATTTTAATTCCGCAAATCTGAGAATCTGAATTCCGACATCAATTCCCTGTGCAGATAACCAGCAAACCCCACCTTGATAATCCTGCAAGTGCTGTTTGGCGTATTGGGTAGCGAGTTCAGTTTTGCCTACCCCACCCATACCCGCCACAGCTACAATTGCAACTTGCCGAGATGTTTGTAATTGCTGGTGCAGTTCTTCTAGTTTCGCCTCACGTCCCACAAATTTTTCAAATGGGACAGCAGGGGGAATATTTTGATGAATTTCTTTAATTGTGGGGTGGGCATCTTGCCCGCCATTATATTTGTTTGTCAAACAAGCCCGTAACTTTTCTAGCTTACCGCGACCTTTAAAGGTAGCTAATTCAGGATAACTCTTGGCAAATTTTTTATAAACGGCAGTCATCCGCTTTGTAAAAGTATCTTCTTCGATACGTAGTTCGATAGCAAGATTCAATTCACTCTTACCTGAGTTTTCAGTCTTCAAACGCTCCACAAAAGCTGCCGTTTGCTCTGGGGATAAGCTATTAGTAGCAGCTTCGTTGGCTAGAAAATCAGCCCATTGCATAGACAGCTTGTGAGATTTCTTCTCAATTCTACTTAATTTCTACTTTCTCTCTACTTTGTCTCCATTTCTAGGGAATCTCCTCTTCTTCTGGCAGAAATACCATTTGCATAGAAACATTTAGAAGAGGTTTAGCCATGAAAACTGCCTTAACAACTCCTGTCAACTCCAATCAAACCACCCAAACTTCGCAATTAATCCCCGCCTCGCCAACATCGGTAGAGAATCCATCTACTTGGATGCGAAACGGAGATAGTCCTGGTGAAATCATCCTTGCAGTGGCAATTTTAACTTCAGTCTCCATCGCGGGAATTGCCTCTGTGATTGTGGCGATTACGGGTTTAGTTAAAACTTTAGTGCCTGTGATGGTACAGCCGACAAGGGAAAATAATAAGTAGTCAATTTAGAACCAGGGCGAATGGAATTCGCGGCTACACAAACAAAGTCCGCCTGCGCGGACTAAGGAAAAATTGAAGGTTTGAAACCCACGTAGGTGGGTTTTGCCTGTGTAGACGCGGTTTCTAACCGCCAATTTTATTCACAATATCAGAGAGTAAGAATTCTGCGTAGGCGTAGCCCGTCGTAGACATCGCGACTTGAGCCTTTGAACCTGAAGGTTGCATTTTTTTACTCGAACGTTGAGCCTTTGAACCTGAACGTTGCACTTTTTTACTCAAACGTTGAGCCTTTGAACCTGAACGTTGCACCTTTTTACTCAAACGTTGAGCCTTTGAACCTGAACGTTGCACCTTTTTACTCGAACATTGAGCCTTTGAACCTGAACGTTGCACCTTTTTACTCGAACATTGAGCTTTTTTACTCGAACGTTGCACCTTTTTACTTGAACGTTGAGCCTTTGAACCTCAAATTTGGGATTTGGTACTCAAAACAGTCAGGTAAATACTGTATTTCTTATGCCTACTGCTTTATTAAGCTAAGGTGACTGATTTAACACCCACTTCAACCACTGACCAAAAGAACTTACAACATTCAATCTTTGAACTCCAGGTGCATGGGCAGAGGATAGTCCATCAACGGCGACTAATGCGGCGTACTGCAAGCCCAAGAAACTATCAACTGCTGCATAAGGCCCACCTAAAGTAATAGCTCCCGCAGCATACATTTGACCTCTATCACTGCGCATTTCTACCAATTCAAAATTGTTCGCTACAGTCAATCGCCCCAGGTGATTCACTGGAAGATTGTAATGTTTCACCAAATCTGCTAGCAGGGGATTGGCATCTACCTTGGCATCCAGTCCAGTAGCATCAACAATAAAATCAGCTAGCAATTTCATTTCCCCAAAGCTTTGTTCTCGGATACGGGTAATAGTCCGGTTTTGGGCATCTCGTTCCACATCCAACACCTCACCGAAAGTAATTTGATACCAGCCTTCGCTTAACCCTTGGGCAGTAATTTGCTGCCAGTCTTGGCGGTCGGCGGTGGTAGTTCCACCCCAGTCTGCTAGTAAACGCTTGCGTTCATCGGGGGTGGCTTTTTCTAACATTGCCCGGAGTTCACCGCCCCAACAGGCTTTCGGCCAGTTAAAGGGTTGAAATTCATAATGATTTTTGACTAGGCGCTGGGTATTTTGAAATTTGTTGCCTTGAGGTTTAGGCGATCGCATTAAATGTAAAACTGCAATATTCCGATTTCGTTTTCTGGCTTCGTAAATGCGCTGAACAATCCGCGAAGCCACAATTCCCCGCCCCCGAATCAACACCGTACCACCATGTTGCTCTAGTTGCTCATAAACATGATCGTGGGCTTCATAAGCATTAACTACAGATTTAAAATCTTGATATTTTTCTCTATAAGCTTGCAAATCTGGAAGAAATTGAATTGCTGGATACCCAGTAGCTAAATGTAAATAACGACTAACTAAAAAAGCATAATTTCCGGGGCCGCGAGAATAGGCTACGCAATATCTGCCATCATCAGTTTTGCGAATTCCCCTAACTCGCCCATAGCGATAAATTTGATTCCAGGCAATGCGCTTCGCCTCCCTATCTATGGAATCAAACACATTACCCGCACGAGGAGTATAAGTTTCTGCAAATGTTGGTTCAGCAAACACTTGCCATAAATACTTAAATGCTGAATTTATCTGTCCTTTGGCTAAGTCTCCCCAAGCCTCACGCAAGGCATAACTAGGCCAGCCCCAAATATTATCAGGACAAGAGTCAGAATTAGAACGCAGTCTTTCATATAAGGGAATTTGCGAATTCAAACAAAGGCGTTTGTAACGGGCATAAGGTTCCGCCTCTAATCCCAAAGCCACAATTTTGTCAGCCCGCACACCACTAATTCGCAGCAAATCAGCCCAAACAAAGCTACCCAATCCCGCCCCGATCGCAAGATAATCAGATTCATCTACTGGTAATCCTGTAGCATGAAGTGCTTGCACAGCGACTTTCTCCGCCTGAAACGCCAATGGCGGGAAATTACTTACCACGGGCGTTAGCGGCTGGACTACAGGCAAACTGGGGTCTGGGCGATTGGTATTTGCGTTGAAGTGAATCGTTGAAGGGGGGCTGGTATCTGGTGCAGAGGCGCTAGCAGCAAATGTGACCGTTATCATATAGGGGCCAATTTGCAACGTATCGCCATTAGCCAGAACACTGCGCGTTTGTGGTTGACCGTTGATATACACACCGTTAACGCTGCCTTGGTCAATCACTACCAGATGGTCTTGTTCCCAGTCAATTAGGGCATGGTAGCGAGAAACTTCGTTACTGTTAAGCAGCATCCTAGAAACCCGCACTCCCCTAAGTTCAGCAGGTAAGCGACCGAATTCTCGACCAAAAGCGATCGGCATATTCAACCTTGGTTCTCGCCGTTCTCCTGTCGCTGGTTCATCCCAACTCAATTGGATTTGTAAGTCATTTGTCATTTGTCATTTGTCATTTGTTATTTGTCATTGGGCATTGGGCAATACGATTCAGTTAAGGGCTAAGTGTACAAAATTGTGGGTTTTCGAGACGCGATAAATCGCCGTCTCTACAAGTGTTTTGGTCTTATCTGAACTGTATTGGGGCATTGGAAATTGGTTATTAATCATACTTCCTTATCTTCCTCATCTCCCCACCCTCTAATTCTTTGCTACTAAAACACTTACTGCCGCAGCTAAAGATGTCCCACACCAATGACAGCCAATTTGTAGATTCTCTCCTGGGGAAACTTTATGACATTTGGGGCATTCTAAGCCATAAACTCCTGGTGGTGGTGCAGGGGGAGTTGATGGATGGTGGTGATGTCCTATATGTACTGGTGGATTGGGTGGTAGCAAAATTGTTGCTGGAATGCTACCTGTAGAAACGCTAGTAACATTGAGTTTTATTTGTCCCAAAGAGATACTAGTGCCCTCAGTTAAAGGCATTTCACCTTGGACTAATTGCCGTCCATCGATAAGGGGGGGATTTTGCGATCGCAAATTCCTAATATAAAAGCATTGTTGCTGGTGATGAAAAAATATTTCAACGTGCAGACCAGAGACAGTAGGGTGACTCAGAATAATGTCGCACCGGAGGGGGTCACGACCGATACGGACAGTGCCATGATTTTGACTTGGCTGTTGTTCGTAAATATTCTGAGTTTTATTTTGACCTGCATCGTGCCACTGTAAAGTTAGTGCGTTCATTGTTCTAACTTCGTAAATCGTATTTAGCTACTTCAACTTCTTTCTGTGCGATTCCTAACATGATTAAGTAGGTGCAAGCAAGTATTTAGAAAAAACTTCAACAAGCTTTATCTATCCGATGCTAATTTATCAGCAATGCGTGTAGTTTCTGGCAGCCGATATTTGGGCGTGCAGCGCAATACATAGTCAATCGCTGTCGGTAAACTAATTCGATGACCACTGGAGATGTATAGAGGTTTTACTCCTGTGCGCGATCGCAAAACTGCCCCAATGGTTTCACCGTTATATATCAGTGGTTGCGTGCTGCCTTTGGTTTCTGCCAATTCCTCATGCTTACCTATCAACCTGGACTTGGCTACACCAATTGTCGGCATATCTATAAGTAACCCTAAATGGCTAGCTATACCTAATCTGCGGGGATGAGCAATTCCCTGACCATCACACAGAATTATATTTGGGGTTGTTTTAATCTTTTCCAGGGCATCGAGGACGGCTGGAATTTCCCGAAACGAGAGGAACCCAGGAACATAAGGAAAGGTTGTAGGACGGTGTGCTAGGCTTGTCTCGATTATTTGCAAATCAGGAAAACTCAGTACTGCTACAGCTGCACGGCTAATTGTTCCATCAGCTTCAAAACCCATATCCACTCCAGCGACGTACTGAATAGGTTCTTGCAGATGATCCTCAGTAATTACTTGATCTCGCAGCTTTTCTTGGATAACTATGGCTTCTTCCAGCGTCGAGGGCCAAGCATGATCTCGATAAAACTTCATATTTAAAATTGGAATTAAACTGATTAATATTAATCCTGTTAATTTGGCAAGCACAAAAACACTAGTTTTTGATGTTGATACAGGGAAAATATTTTTTTTGCAAAAGTCTGTAAATGACTATCTTGATACTAGACATTTTAGCCCAGATTAGCTGATATTATGCATCATAATGTTACTTAAGGCTGTCAAGAGGGAATCCTGAGAATATAAGTTTATTTTCCCAGAGTTTTTCTTTTACTGGTTATGACACAGCCAAATATTCTAAAACTTGCAAGACAGGGAGATTCCCAGGCGATCGCATCTCTAATGAACCGCCACCTACACGCCAAAGGGATCACTGCAACAGTTGCCTTTAAAGATGCTTGTTTAGAGGTAATACTAGAATCTGTCCAAGTACCAAATCAGCAAATTTTAGTTCCATTTATCCGCAAAGGGTTAACAGCTTTAGGGGCTGCATCTGTTGAAATAGTGAAAGTTTATGGACAACAAACTGGTAAAGAGTTTCCAGCTTGGAGTAAAGAGTTTGATTTGGGTATAGCAGAAATTGAAATAGAAGCAGTAGATAATGAACAGTCTTCTAGTAATCCTCAAATTCTAACTATTTGTATTAACTTAAGTGGCGATACCGCACAGGAATTAACAAACCAAGATTTTGAATTTATTGCTAATCAAATAAGTACTGATATTTTATCATCTTGTACCGACATTTTTATTCAAAAAGTAAGCATTACTAATGGTAACTCTGTAATTACAAAGGAACGCTAGTTTTTAAACTATCTCATGCAGAAGTGTAGAGAATTAGTCTAAAAGCGCTATTTTTTCAAAAAGTATAATAAATCCAAATATATTTTCAATATATAGCTTCAAAGATTTTGAAAATGTTACTTTTGCCTATAAATGGGAAACCCTAAGATAGAAGATTTTATCTTAGTTTTTCGGAATTATTGGTTATGACACAGCCGAATCTTTTAGAACTTGCTAAACAGGGAGATGCACAAGCTAGAAAATTTGTGAGCGCGTAGACGTAGCCCGCCGTACCCTTCCCTACGAGACGCCAAGGCGAACGGGGATCTTGCTACGCGCAGCATCTCGTAGAGAAGGCATCGCACCTCAAAGCTAAACTAGAAAAAGGAGTGCGATCGCTCGACTATCTTTCTCAAAATCAAATCCTATGAAGACTAGAACATTAACTGCCATTATTCACAAAGAAGAAGATATGTATGTTGCTGAATGTCCTGAAGTCGGCACAGTTGACCAAGGTGAAACAATTGAAGAAGCTCTCGCTAATCTTAAAGAAGCTACAAGGCTATATCTAGAAGAATGTCCTTTGCTTGACACTGATACTAGTCCGAGATTTGTAACAAGTATAGAAGTCAGCTATGCCTAGATTGCCAAGAATATCAGGTAGTCAGGCAATTCGTGCATTAGAGCGTTTAGAATTTATTCAAACTAGACAAACTGGTAGTCATGTTGTACTTAAAAAAACAACTCTCGAAGGAGAAATTGTTTGTGTTGTACCACTCCACCGCGAGTTAAAAGTTGGCACGCTCAGTGGTGTTCTTAAGCAAGCAAGAGTCACACCAGAAGAGTTTATAGACAATTTGTGAGCGCGTAGGCGTAGCCCGCCGTAGGCATCGCTCTTATTTTTACCCATACATGATGAAATGTGATGGATTTATCCTTTAGAAGGATATCCGGTCAATTCTTCCTAGCTAAAATTTTATAATAAAAGTTATTTCGCCTCCGAAGCCAATCATGACAGAAGGAAAAACGCGGCGTAATTTCCTAATTACCAGCATTGCTGTAACTGGAGGTATTGTGGCAACTAATGCTTTTGGGCAAAATACTACCAACCTCGCAACACCGCCAACAACTATACCAGAACGAGTACTGGGATGCACCGAAGTAAATCTGCCTATCTTCGGGTTTGGAGCAGGACAGATGCCACTATCCGGCGGCGAAGGAAAAGAGGGTGATGCTACGGCAATTGTTCAAAGAGCGCTGGAACTTGGCATTCGCTACTTTGATACAGCAGCTAGTTATGGGCCAAGTGAAGATTATTTAGGTAAAGTGCTACCACCCCATCGCTCAAAGCTGTTTCTAGCAAGCAAGACTGATCAAAGAGATCGGGATGGTGCATGGCGAGAATTGGAGCGATCGCTTAAACGTCTCAATACAGATTATCTCGATTTGTGGCAGTTGCATCACGTCTCTTTTTCTGAAGAACTCGATACCATCTTTAGTCCATCTGGCGCAATTAAAGCTTTAGAAGAAGCCATAGAACAAAAATTGGTGCGGTTCGCAGGTATTACCGGACATCACGACCCTCAAGTAATTGCCGAAGGGTTACGTCGCTATCCTTTCCACACTACACTGATTCCTGTGAATGCCGCCGACAAACACCACCCAAGTCCATTTATCCCGGTAGTTCTACCAGTTGCTCAAGAAAAAAATGTCGGTGTGATTGCGATGAAAGTCCCGGCTTATGGTCGGCTGTTTAAATCAGGTGGGTTGACAGGTATGGAGCAAGCTTTAGGTTACACACTGTCTCAGCCTGGAGTTCATTGTTGCGTGGTTGCGGCAGACAGTGTTTCACAATTAGAAAATAATGTCAAGATAGCGCAGGCTTTTGTGCCCTTCAAAAAGGAAGAATTGACAGCGATCGCAGGGCGGGCTGCTAATGTCTGGGAAGATAGTACATTTTTCCGTGCTTGGAATTAGCCCAACCTTGCACATATTACAAAGTGTATTTTCACTAGTACAGGTCAGCGGAAATAAACCACCCATTTCAAATTAAGAAAACACTTACGCTGTATTCATTTTTAATTTTTAATTTTTAATTTTTAATTCCGCCTTGCTGTACTAGTCTCACTGGTAATATTGTGCCGCTTGCGACATATTAAATTGTAGTAGCTTTTCCTCTCCCAACTTGTATCGGAAACTCGGCTTAAAAGGCGAAATATTCAAACTGCGAATAATTTCTGACGCCACAGCCTTGGCTAGTAACGGTGGTACAGAGTTACCAACTTGCCTAAATCCGTGCCATTTGGTTACATGGAATCTAAACCAATCTGGGTAAGAATGCAATCTCGCCGCTTCTCTAACTGTGATACATCGCGGCGTAATTGGATGAATCGGTCTAGGAGATGTGAAAGAACCCCTATACTTGTCTGTTCCGGCTCTTAAAGTATTACAAACACCAGCCGGATGCAGCTTATAAAAACGACTAATTTTTTCTCTTTCGCCTTGTTGAGTATCTTGAAAACGTTGAATAGTTTCCGCAGAATGTTTTGTTCTTAAACTTGAAGAAAGTATTCGCAAATCATCTTCTCGTTTGTAAGAATAATCATCTTCTAGGCATTTTAGACCGCGAAGTATAAGAGCATACTTACTAGGCTTTTCATATTCTGCTACAACCCAATCTCTTATTAGTAACTCTGGATATTTTTCTATTTCAGGTAAATCTTTAATTGCATCCCATACTGTAGGACTCAATGGGATGTCAGAGATTTTTTTAGAAGTTAAATTATTTGGTAATGCTTGTTTAGTAATCGGTTGAGGATATTTCGGTAACTCTACATCCTCCCTTGCACCTATGAGAAATAATCTCTCACGGGACTGTGGTACTCCGTAATTTGCAGCATTGAGAATTCGGTAATTTTCTTCTACTTTATAGCCGTAGATTTTAAATTCGCTAATTAAGTTTTGGAGAATTTGTTTGTGTTCACCAACTGTAATCCCCCGGACATTTTCCATTACAAAGAACTTCGGTTTTAGCTCAAAAACCAGTCGATGAAAGTGAAACACCAAAGAGTTTCGTGGGTCATCAACAGCCCGTTTACCAATTAGGGAAAATCCTTGACATGGTGAGCCACAAATTACCACATCAATTTCGCGATCGCCAATCTTAGACCGATTCCTAATTTCTTCCCCGGTTGTATCCACAACACTTTTACATAATACTGAGCAATAAGGGAAATTAAACTCGTGTATTGCACAGTGGATAGGGTCGATTTCTACAGATGCCAGCACATCAAAACCAGCTTGTTCAAAGCCAAGAGTCATACCGCCCGCGCCAGCGAACAAGTCAACTGCGATCGCTCTTTGTTTTTTCATCTCATAAGCCATGACATCTCTAAAGGGATTGGGTATTGAGTATTAAATATACAAAATTTCCCTAGTTCCTAGTTCCTAGTTCCTAGTTCCTAGTTCCTAGTCCCCAGTCCCTATTCCCTAGTCCCTGGCAGCATTTGCAAGATTTCTTGAGCAGCGCGATCGCAAACCCCAACTTCTCCTAAACTCCGCCGCATTTCTTCATAATCTAGCAAAGTTTGCTCTCGGCGACTTGGATTGAGCAGCAGTTCCATCGCTGCTTGGATAATATTCTCTGCTGTGGCTTGCTCTTGTAAAAATTCTGGCACAATCGGCTTCATCACTACTAAATTAGGAGGCGATGCAAAGCTTATGGAACCTTTGAGTATTTTACGAGCTATCCAAGCAGTTAGGGAACTTAGGCGGTAAACTACGACTTGCGGCACGTTTAACAGAGCAAGTTCGAGATTGACGGTACCAGATTTGCTAATAGCTAAATCAGCAGCAGCAAAAGCTTCCTTTTGTTGGCCTGATAGAACTGTAGCCCGCAAACCATAACGCTTAATAGCCTCTTCAATTGGCTGTCTATAGACTTCTAGCGACAGGGGAATCCAGAAACGAACTTCAGGTAATTTAGTTTGAATAGTTTGGGCAGCTTGAAAAATAACTGGCAAAAGATATTTTAGTTCTTGGTGGCGAGAAGCGGGGAGAAGTGCGATCGCAATTTCTTCTGGTGCAATCCCTAGTGTTGCACGAGCTGCTTCCCGACTAGGAGCATCTTGCATTCGGTCAACCAAAGGATGCCCTACCCAACTAACTTTTGCCCCTTTCTCGCGAAAGTAACGGGCTTCTTGTGGGAAGATTGCCAACAGCTTATCTGTAAAACCAACAATCCGGTTAGTTCTACGCAAACTTAATGACCAAGCCCACTCTTGGGGAGCAATGTAATACACCACAGGCACATCTGGTAACTGCCGTTTCATATAAGTCCCAATTTCCAGATTGGGAGTCATGTAATCGATCAGCACCACTAAATCAGGTGGATTTTGTTTTAGGGAAGCGATCGCTTGACGTTGGACTTGGAGAGTGGGTAAAACATAAGGTAGCCCTTCTAGAATACCCATTGAGCCAATACTACTAGTATTGCCCAGCAGAATTGCCCCAGCCTCTACCATTTTTTCGCCACCCAGCGCCACAATCTCTAATTCCAACCCAATCGCCACAGCCTGACGCTTCAGCGCCGTAATGAGCAGCGACCCTTGTAAATCGCCAGATACTTCGCCAGTGCTGATAAATATCCGCATTTGATAATTGGTAATTAGTAAAAATTAGGAGTTAGGAGTTAGGAGTGAGGAGTTAAAAGTTTAATTCTTCAACTCATAACTCATAAATTATGATGTCTGGGCAATTAACCACAATTCCTCATAACTCCACCCCGCCAGCTACGCTCTTAATCCCCTCCTCGCTTGCGGAGAGGGGTTGGGGGTGGGGTGCTTTGATTATGGCTAATTCAACAGACATGATATATCTCACGATTCATCACTCACGCCTTTTTTCCCTTTACTAGGAATCAAGCCACGCCTTCCTGGCATCTGAGAAAGTAACAGAAAACGCCGCAGATGCTGCAACTGTTCACTATCCCCTAACAATTCCAACTTTTCCAAAGCATCTTTAAAGGACAAATCAGAACGGTAGAGAATGCGGAAAGCTTTTTTCAGCATCAGCAAATCTGCTGAGTCCATACCAGACCGTTTGAGTCCGACAAGGTTGAGGGTTCGCACCCGCGCCGGATTTCCCTCCACTAGCATATATGGGGCCACATCCCGATCAATCCGTGCCATACCTCCCACCATTGCGTGTCTACCAATATGCACAAATTGATGGACGCCTAAAACCCCACTCAGCCTAGCGCGTGACTCTATATGCACATGACCTGCTAACGCCACAGAGTTAGCAATTACCACTTGGTCTTCAATCACACAGTTATGAGCCACATGGACATAAGCCATTAGCAAATTGCCGTCACCAATTACCGTCGCTTCACCGGCACCGGTAGCGCGGTTAATGGTAACGTACTCACGAATCAAATTATTGTCACCAATTTTGACCCAGGTTGGTTCTCCCACAAACTTGAGATCCTGGGGTTCCATGCCGATGGCTGCACCTGTAAAAATCTGATTTTGCGCCCCAATTTCACAAGGCCCCTCTAGCACTGCATGAGCGCCGATTATTGTTTCAGGGCCCACTTTGACATGCGCTCCAATCACAGCATAGGCACCGACTTGCACTGTATGGTGGAGTTCCGATTTAGGATGAATTACAGCAGTTGGATGAATTAGCGTTTTCAAGGGTGAATCTCCAGAACTGTCTTGATAAATCAGTGCCAGGTAGGGTTTTTGAGGCAGTGTGTTACTCCGGTTAAGAGAGTTCTACAGACTACCGTCCCATCGAGGCGACTGGTAGAGCGTGAAGTATTTCAGTGAACGAAAGTGTCGGGCAAAGCAAGTTAAGTGTGAACGTGAGTGCGTCTCGTAGAGAGGGCAGCGAAAATCAAGAAATTATTCAGATGCTGTTGTGGATTTTTTTTTACTGTTACCCATTTTCAGGATTTAGTAGTGGCATTTCACGGCTATGCCCATACCACGAAAGCAAACTTTTAGCTAACTAGAGAAAACATTAATTCCCCTTCACAAGCAAGTTGACCGTCAACTTCGGCACGACCTTGCATCTTACCGAAACGACGTTGTTTTACCCATAACAGTTCCACTGTCATGACTAGTTGATCCCCCGGTACTACCTGGCGACGAAAGCGGACTTTATCGATACCAGCGAATACGAACAGCCCGCCTTCTACCGAAGACATTTGAGTTAGAACAATGCCGCCAACTTGTGCCATTGCTTCGACAATTAGCACCCCTGGCATCAGTGGACGTTCAGGGAAATGTCCTTGGAAATGGGGTTCGTTGATAGTTACATTTTTAACGCCTACAGCTTTTTTACCTGGAACGTAGTCAATTATTTTGTCTACAAGTAAAAATGGGTAGCGGTGGGGTAGAAATTTCTGAATTTCTTCAGATGTAAAAGTTGTTTTAATCTCAGAGATGATTGTAGTCTCATTTATAGCCTGTGGTTCGGTAGATGTAGTCGTATCGATGGTATTCACTTCAGTGAGGATTGACATTGGACGTGTAGTTGATTTTTCATCTGAAAGTTGAGTAGGCAGGCGTATATCCAAAGCCTTAATAATCCTGGATTTTAGGCTTTAGTTCTAATGCCAAATCTAAAATCCCAAATCTAAAATTCTCTGAGCCAGTTGAATGTGTAAATTATGGCTGGCTTTATACGCCAAGAAATGAGCACGAGGAAAAGTTCCCAGTAAACTTAAATCTCCTACTAAATCCAAGATTTTATGACGGACTGGCTCATTTGCAAATCTCAATGGTGGATTTAGCCAGCCTTCTGGCCCACAAACGAGGGCATTATCCAAACTGCCACCTTTAATTAACCCTGTTTTTTGTAAGTGTTCAATTTGATGCAGTAACCCAAAAGTACGAGCAGGAGCAATTTCCGCAGCAAAGCTAGCAGAAGCTTTTCCTAGTTCAGCTGTTAATGACCAACTATGCCATTGATTACCAATGGCGGACAGATCAAAATCAATACCGTAACTAAAGCGGGTTTCTAGTGCTGGGAGGGCAGATACAAAGGCATCGTCTTGATAGACCCATATTGGTTCTGTAACAGCCAATGGGACTTGGTTGTTAACAGGTTGTGATACTAAGCCAACTTTGGCAATGTTGGCTGTCCACACACTTGCTGAACCATCCAAAAGTGGGACTTCTGGGCCATCAATTTCAATCCGGGCATTATCCACACCCATACCCGAAAGTGCTGCCAATAAATGCTCTACCGTGCGAACAGATATCTCACCCTTACCCAACTGAGTTGAGAGAACAGTTTGACTAACTGCCGCAATTTGGGCTGGAATAATCGGCAAATCCGGTAAATCCACCCGCACAAAGTAGCGGCCACTCCCCGCCTCAGCTGGTAGTATCCGCACCTGGGTACTCACACCGCTATGCAGTCCCACCCCTATTTGGGTGATTTCCCCTGCTAGAGTGTGCTGTTGCATAGCCGAAAAGTCAATATATTTCCTTTAGTATTGTTCATCGTCTGTTTTGGTAAAATCCCTGATATTCCCCTAAAAATGTCATTAATCCCTTTATCGGAACAGTATTGAGGTAAATGTAAAAATTAGCAAGCTAATCCAAAAAAGTTAATTGTCATTTGTCATTTGTCCTTTGTCCTTTGTCCTTTGTGATTCACTAATGACCAATAACTAATGACTAATGACAAATTAAAATCTTTCGCCAATACCGAAATTAATCCGGCTATCACCGTCATCGTTGATACCGTAGTCAATCCGAATTGGCCCCAGTGGAGACTGGACGCGAACGCCAAGACCATAGCCGAAGCCACTGCCATTTTTATTCAAGACTTCAGCCGCCCTTGTACTAGTTCCTAAATCACTGCCGAGATCAAAAAATAATGCGCCGCTAACCACTGAAAAAACTGGGAACCGATACTCAACTGATGCTTGCACATAAGAGCGTCCACTACCTAATGCTCCTTCTTCATAACCCCGGACGGAGTTGCTACCCCCAAGGGTAAACGCTTCGTAGGGAGGCAAGTCACCGAGAACGGTTCCTGCTTGCAGGTTAAATGCTAAGGTTTGCGCCCCTTTGCTCAGGCTAATCAGCTTGATGGGTAAATATTGGCTGTAGCTACCCCGCAATCTGGTAAGGAAAATGTTGCCTAGCCCGATGGGAACCGACTGATCAATCCCGAAGCGCAGATAAGAACCACTAGTGGGTTGCAGGGGGTTATTACGGAGATCACGCTGTGCCCCCAATTGCAACAGTAGTAAATCGTCTTCACCTTGGTTAGAGAAGGTTAGTGGAATTTCATCACTGATGCGGTTGCCACTATCATCAAATACCGCTCCTGTTTTTTTAAGATTGCCATCAGCATCACGCGCAGAAACTCGTTGATACTGTACACCTGCTGAGGCAGTCCATACAGAAGTTTTGTAAGGATTGCCGGAAAGAGGACGGGTAAAAGTGACACCGCCACCTAAACGGAGAATGCGGGGGCGATCCTGAGAATCTGTATTAGTGGGATTACCTGAATCAAACGTCCTAATATCGTCATCTTTGCCATCAAAAATCAACGAAATGGAACTGCGGCGAAAAAGATTGGTTGTATAGGAAGTGCGGTAACGATCGCCTGCGATCCAAGGGTCGGTATACCGCACATCAAACAGCAGTTCCCGTTCTCCTACCTGTACTTCAGCCCCCAGTTTTTGGTTTCTACCATTCAGGTTTTGCTGTTGATAGCTAACTGTTCCAAAAAGTCCGCTAGCAGAACTAATCCCTGCCCCCGCCGCAATAGAACCACTACTGCGTTCAGCTACATTCACTACTACATCCACCTTGCTGGGGTCAGTACCAGGGTCAAGGGATACATTCACATCCTCAAACAATCCCAGTCCATACACGCGCTGTAGGTCTTTTTGTACCGTGTTCCGATTGAATACTTGTCCTGGCTTCAACTCCAATTCTCGTGTAATGATGTAATCCTGTGTCCGTCCCCGAATCGGTTGTCCTTTCTCGTCTGTCTCCTGACCATCTTTATTGCGGAACCGGACTCGAATGTTCTCTACTACCCCTTCTGCTACTTGCAAAGTAACAACTCCGTTTTCAGAGACTTGTGGCGCTCCAATCACGTTGGCTAGGACATAGCCTTGGTCTTGATACCGCTTGTTTAACTGCTTGATGCCTTCTTGCAAGTCACGCAAGTTGAGGATTTTGCCATACTGCTCCTTAAATACTTCATCCACAGTTTTAGCTGGTAGCACAGAAGCAACACCAGTCCCAGGATTGGCTTGCACTTCTACTTTGTTCAGGACGGGGTTAGGCTGCACAACAAAGCTGACACGTACTCCTAATGGGGTATCTTCTGGCGCTGCTTGGACGTTGGAGAAGAAGCCAGTACCAAAGATGGCGTTAATATCCTCTTGCAGTTGACTGCGGGTTGTTGTTTGGCCTGGTTGGGTACGGATTACTCTGTAAACTTGCTCTTCTAGTTCTGGTGGTAGTTGCCCAGCCTGGGTTCTAACTACTACTTCTGACACCAGTACGCGGGGATCATTGGCTTCTGGGACTGTGTTAGGTTGACTATTTCCCGGAGTTGTGGGTGGGTTAACATTCTGCGGACTGGGACTAGCGCCTGGGCGTGGGGCAGGTGTTCTTTGTTGACTATCTGGGAATGGAATGTCTGGAGTGGCGGATGGTTCTGGAGTTGTAGGTAATAAAGGTTCCGTTGTCGGTGGATTGACATTTTCTGGAACTGGAGTAGTCTCAGGAGTTGGGGAAAGCGTTGGTTGTTGAATTTCTGGCGGTGGAATGTCTGGAGCGGGAGACGGCTGTTGAGTAGGGGTGGGAGTGATTTGAGGGGTTTGTGCAGTTGTTGGCTTTGTGGAGGTCGGCACTATTACCTCTGGGGTCACGTAGGCGTAGCCCGCCGCAGGCATCGCTGCTGGATTAGCAGGATAAATTGCGACAACGCGGGATTGGAGGCGCTCTCCCTCTGTAACCCCTATGGGTTTAGGTAGAGATTCTAGACTTTTACTAGAGTTATCTTGACCAATGTCCTTTTCTGGCTGCTGATTTGTTTCTAGTGTCAAAACTTCTGTTGTCTGTTTTGAACTGTTGGCGGTTTCTGCATTTGCACTCAATGAGCCGCCCAAAGGGACTGCAATTGCTACTGCTGCCAGCAATACTGGAGATAAACGCATTTTACTTATGATTCCTCTTCACGACCACACACACACCCAAATTAGTCATTAGTCATTAGTCATTAGTCACTTGTACTGAGCTTTGCCGTTGGCGTAGCCTCTCGTTAGAGAAGTATTGGCGAATAACAAAGGACAACTGGCAAAGGACAATCCACACGAGTTTAATTGATTTTTAACAACTTAACTATTACTCTCTACTGCTTTTAGCACTCTTTGTAAAACCTCCTGGTAGGCATCCTCTACTTTTCCTAAGTCTCGGCGAAAACGGTCTTTGTCCATTACCCGACGGTTTGAGTCTTCTTCTGCGGTATCCCACAAACGGCAGGTGTCGGGGCTAATTTCATCTGCCAAGAGCAACTGCTGTTGTGAGTCCAAACCGAACTCTAGCTTGAAGTCTACTAGGGTAATGCCGCACCGATGCCAAAAGTTATTGAGAAATTCATTGATTTGCAATGCTAGATGTGTAATTGCGTCTACTTGTTCCGCAGTAGCTAGTTCTAGCAGGTACAGGCGATCGCGTGTCAACAATGGATCTCCTAACTGATCGTTTTTGTAATAAAACTCAACCAAAGGCTGTTTCAAAATTGTACCCACTGGTAAACCTGTTTGCTGACACAGACTGCCAGCAGCAATATTTCTGATAACTACTTCTAAGGGGAAAATCTTTACTGCCCTCACCCGCATCTGATTGGGGGCAGGGCTGTCAATAAAGTGAGTTTTTATACCATAAGCCTCCAACTGTTTAAAAAGCTGGCTGGAAATGCTACAATTGATTTTTCCTTTGCCTTGGATACTGCCACGCTTTTGGGCGTTGAACGCCGTGGCGTCATCCTTAAAATCAGCCAACAAGACTTCCGGATCGTCCGTTGCATAGAGAATTTTCGCTTTGCCTTCGTATAACTTGGAATTAAGAGACATGGTGGCAGGTAGAGTTTTAGGCGATGGACAAAAGTTGTCCTTTGAGGCTTCACCATTTTATCTTTAGTTATTAACTATTAGCCATTGGTGATTATTAAAGAAGAACCGGGGATGCCGATAATTGAGCAGAGGAGGATAACCAATGCCCTCTTCTTGGTCGCTGATCAGTAGCCAGTTGTCAAAGATTTACACGAATCTCTAACTTTTAACAGAGGACAATTGGTTTTGGTGCATACTATCTTAGTCTAAGTAGTTTTACTATCAAATTTGTAATCCTTTTTGCAAAGAAAATACCAGGTAATACAGATATTTTTAATAGTTTGTAACTCAGGGTTTGCACTGAAGTTAATTACACTTTGAACTTCATAAATTAAGATGAGATACATTGACAATGGTGAGGAAAATCTAATATTCTCTCTAGTTACTTTAGCAAAAACTTTTTTGTAACATTTACGACAAATCTATTTCAAGTTTTATCTTCTAGTATCAAAATCTGAATCAAGCAATTACTGTATCACCAATTGGAAAAGGAATTGCATGATTTGATTTACCCCAATTTGACGAAAGTAAAGATTGGGTTAGCTAGTGATTCAGCTTCAGAGATTCTTCAAATGCAAGGTGAATTGAATAAATGGAGAAAAAAATAGTGAACAAGGATGATTTTCTCTTCCCTCGTGGTCGCTACTACGGTCAGGTAAAGCCCGAAAACTTGGTTTTTAATGCAAATTTACAAGAATTTGCCCAGCGCGTAAGCTACATTTGCAACTTAGAAACGGGTGGAAAAGTGCCTCCAGATGAAGCTTACGAACAAATAAAGGATCTATGGAAACAGTTGAAACGCTCAAAAAAGGATCTGAGAATTGGCGAAGACCCGTTTCAGGATGACCAGGGGGAGACTCAAGATTGAATGGGGAATGGGATACGAGGCATTGAGAACTGACAAATGACAAATGACCAATGACTAATGACTAATGGCTATTTAGTAAACGTTGTCCAGACACCATCCCAGGATTCTGGGGGCGGTGTTTGTTGATAATTACGAGCACGTTCTAGGTGGATATCAATAGCTTGGTCTTGAGATTGGATGCATTTGGCGGCTTCAAAACAGGCGATCGCTTCTGAGAAGTTGCGCGATAAATAAGCAGCGCGTCCAGCGTGATAGTGAAACAAAAACTCTTGAGTTTTAGCATCTAAGGGAGTATTGCGATCGCCAATTAACTCGTAGATATTCACCGCCTGGTGTTTACCTTTGACGCGAATTTTATCTAACTGGCGCACCCAAATGCGATCGCTGCACATTTTGTAAGTGAATTCACTTAAAAGAATATCACAACCATATTCTTTAGTTACTGCTTCTAAGCGGGAACTCAAATTTACACCATCTCCAATTACGGTGTAATCCATCCGTTTGCGGGAACCAATATTACCTGAAACCACATCCCCAGAACTAATTCCAATCCCAATACGAATTTGCGGCTGTGCCTGGATAATTCGACGCTGGTTAAATTCCTCTAGGCGGCGTCTCATATCTAACGCTGACTGCACAGCTCTCCAAGCGTGATTTTCTGTAAGTGGTAGCGGCGCACCAAATACCGCCATTAAGGCATCACCAATAAATTTATCGAGAGTACCTTCGTAATTAAAAACTGCCTCCACCATCGTTTCAAAATACTGATTGAGCAGCAATACCACTTCAGCTGCACCCAGATTTTCCGTTAGTGTTGTGTAGCCCCGGATATCAGAAAACAAAATAGTTACTTCTTTGCGTTCGCCTACCATTAAGCCATCTTCTCCCAAAGCCATCACTTGTTCAGCGACATGGGGCGTCAGGTAACGGGACATGGTAGTTTTCATCCGTTTTTCCTGACTAATGTCTTCCAACACCACCAAACCGCCTCGAACTCCGCCTTCGGGGTTAGTCAGGGGATTAACTGTAAGATTGGTACTGCGTTCTAATGTTTGTACCTCATCAGAGGAAAGAAACTTAGATTTGGGAGTGAGGGGTTGATTCCAGGGAATAAAAACATCGGGTTTAGTGCGATCGCGCACTGCTAAAATTGGATGTTGAATCCTAAGTCCTGAGTCCTGAGTTTCAGTCAGCACTTGGCACGGGCTAAACGCCCCGCTATCGCTAACAGCACTAATGACTTGATAAAGTGCCACTATCAAACTTTGCTCTGGCACATAATGTTTAGCTCCAGTTTTGAGACTATCCTCTAGTCGCATTTGCAGATTTTCAATCGGCACAACTTCCCAAACTAGGCGGCCAATCAAATTTTGTTCCCATAAAAGCTTGTTGTTCTTGCTATTAGCATCTGCTATCGGACAACCCAACAACTCTAGTGCCGCATCATTAATCGTGACAATCTGTCCTGCCATATCTGTAGAAATCACAGCATCTGACAGACTTTGTAAAATATCTTTTTGATACTGTTTTTCTAACAGCACATTTTCAAACAGGCGAGCATTTTCTAAGGCAATTCCTGCCTGAATATTAAAAGCCCGCATAAACTCTTCATCAGAAGCAGTAAAACTACTTTGTTGCTTATTAATTAATTGTGTGACGCCAATCAATTCATTTGCAGAGTTAAAGACTGGCAAGCATAGAATATTACGAGTTACATACCCCGTTTTTCTATCTGTAGTTGGGTCAAAGCGGGGGTCTTTGTAAGCATCGGAGATATTTAGGGCTTCACCAGTGGAGGCCACATATCCAGCAATGCCACGGTTAGCGGAAATGCGGATTTCTATCAAGTTTGTACCATCCGCCGCAGCTGCCACTTTCGTCCACAATTCGCTCATCTCTTTACGATACAAAAACAGCGTGCTGCGGTCTGCTTGCATTAAAATTCGAGCTTGCTCCATGACTATCTGCAAAGTTGCTTCTAAATCTAAACTTTGCCCTAGTGTCTGAGTTGCCCGCAACAAAGCCGTTGCGCCTCTTTGATTACGAGCCGCTACATAAAAAGATTGGCAGCTTTCCAGAATAATACCAATAGAAGCAGCAAAGTCTCGAAAACGTTCTTCATCATCATGATTAAACGGAATATTCCCGGTTTTATTAGCTAGTTGAACCACTGCGACAGTCTGGTTTTTGCTACTAATAACGGGCATACATAAAATATTACGAATTTTGTAGCCCATTTGTTTTTCAAGTTCTGGGCTAAATAGTGGGTGAGTATAAGTTTCAGATATATTGAGATATTGACCTGTACTCGCAACATGGCCAGGGATACCCACTGTAATGGGAGCACGAATTTCTAAGAATTTTTGGCTATTATCTTGAGGAACTTTTGACCACAATTGACCTTTGTCATAGTCAACTAAAAAAATGGCTGTGTGTTCTGCTTGAAGAATTTGACCAATTTTGAGTGTGATAGCTTCTAGCACCTTCTCCAACATAGTTTCTAGAGCTTCATTATTGATTAGTTCAATAGCTCTAAGAAATTGCTGGAACTCAGCAGTTATGAAGTCGAGTAAACAAACAAACTCATTAACAGATAAGTCTTTTACGCGACGCAGTAGGGCGTGAGTACGATTAACTTGAGTCAGTTCAGTTAATGTAGCCAAGACGCTGCCAGGATTGGGAAGTGTCACGTCGCTTTGCTCCGAATTCAAAATTCAAAATTCAAAATTCAAAATTCAAAATTAATAATCCCCATAAATAAATGGGCTTGTATCATGAGTCTGTTTCGGTCATGAGAATTTTAGATTTTGGGCATGGGGCATGGTTATTTTATTTTTCCCCGTTGTCCCCCTCATCTCCCTGTGCCTCCCCAGCCCCACTTCCCTATTTTGTTAACTGTTCAGAAAATATCACCTTTTGATAGTAATCTTGTAGCTGGTTGGTGGCAGCTGCCCAACCCCAACTTTCTGCTTCCTGGCGAGCATTTTGACGGATGATATCTCGTTGTTGTTTTTGTTCTAAGAGGCGAACAGTAGCAGCGATGGCTCCTTGAACATCTGTTGTCGGCTCAAAAAGATATCCATTTACCCCATCTGTGACAATATCAGGAATTCCCCCGGAACGGGCTGCTACCACGGGACAGCCAGCAGCCATTGCTTCTAGTAGTACTAAGCCTAGTGTTTCTGTACGGGAAGGAAAGATAAAGGCATCAGCACTCGCAAAGGCAGAACCTAACTCTTGCCCCATAAGATACCCAACAAAATAAGTGTTTGTGTCAGCAAAGTGTTTTTGCAATGCTTGACGGTGGGGCCCATCTCCAACCAATGCCAACCTTGCTGTCGGAATTGCCTCTAATATTGGTTTGATGCGCTCAATTTCTTTTTCGGCAGAAAGCCGGCCAACGTAAAGTAGCAATGGACTTTCTGGATGATTTTGTGATAGTCGCGATCGCATCTCTACACTAGCTAAATCGGGGTGAAATAATTCTGTATCTACCCCGCGCTGCCATAAATCTACACGTTCAATACCGTGTGCTGTCAGTTCCTCTATCATTGCTGTGGAAGTACACAGATTCAAAGCAGCTTGATTATGAGCGCCTTTCAGCAGTTCCCAAAGAAACCCTTCCAGCATCCCCAAGCCGTAATGCTGGAGATATTGAGGTAAATGGGTATGGTAAGACGCCACTAAGGGTATTTTGAGGATTTTGCTATAAAATATCCCAGCTAAACCCAAAACTGCTGGATTCACGACATGAATAACATCTGGCTTAAACTCTTCTAAAACGTAACCAATGGCTGGGCGGGGCAATGCCATTTGCAGTTCTGGATACAATGGCAGAGGAAAACCAGTAACACCGTAAACTTTAGCGCCTTTGTGTTCTGTAATGCCTCCATCGGGGGCAATCACCAGCACTTGATTACCACTGCGCTGTAGATGGTCAACAGTATGGCGCAGGCGCGTTACAATGCCGTCAACCTTGGGTAAAAAGGTTTCGGTAAATAGAGCAATTCTCATATAAAACTATTCAGTCCAGGCAGATAATCTCAGCTTAAGAGTGCATTTTGCTTTAAACACAGAATAAACTGTCTCGTGTGCTGTAATCAATTTTGCACAGTCAAAATAACTGTGGTAAATGGCAAGTTAACAATAGCTGGACGATACGCCTGATAAAAAAATAACTGACTGGTCGTCATATTGTGCTAAGATACGACGACCAATTTTAGACCCACGATTTACTGGGGTTTACTCTAATTTCTGTGCCAAGAGACTTTAGGCAGAATTTGTTTGTGATCAACTCGTTCCTGATACTTGATGGCAAAATTTAGCAGAGAATCGAGTAGAGAATCAGAGAGCAAGTGAGGCTGTAAACCTAAATCGAGCAATTTGGTGTTTTTAGCATTGAAGTAATGTTCTTCTTTCTCAACTCTGGGATTATCTAGGTGATTGATTTCTATGCTCAATCCCATAGCGTTACCAGCTTTTTTCACCATCAAGGCCAAGTCGCCGACGCTGAATTGTTCGGTAAATTGGTTAAATACGCGGAATTCGCCCGGTTGTGCAGGGTTAGCGATCGCTAATTCCACACATCTTACTGTATCCCGAATATCCAAAAATCCGCGAGTTTGTCCACCTTTACCGTAGACAGTTAACGGATGTCCAATTGCTGCTTGAATACAAAAGCGGTTTAGTGCTGTACCAAATACACCATCGTAATCCAGCCGATTAATTAATAGTTCGTCCATCCCCGTTTCTTCGGTTAAGACGCCATAAACTACACCCTGATTTAAATCTGTTGCCCGCAATCCCCAAATCCGGCAAGCAAAGTGGATGTTATGACTATCATGGACTTTGCTTAAATGGTACATCGAACCAGGCTGCTTGGGATAAGGTAAGGTATCCTTGCGTCCATTGTGTTCAATGGTAATGTACCCTTCTTCGATGTCGATATTGGGTGTACCGTATTCACCCATAGTCCCCAGCTTCACCAAATGACAGTCCGGGAAATCTTCCCGCATGGCGTACAGCAAGTTCAACGTCCCAACTACATTATTGACCTGGGTAACAACTGCGTGTTCACGGTCAATCATGGAAAATGGGGCCGAACGCTGTTCACCAAAATGCACCAAAGCATTTGGCTGAAATTGATGTAATGTTTTATGGAGAAACTCGTAATTCGTAATATCGCCGATGAACAAGTCGATCGATTTACCAGTCAAATCTTGCCAGCGCTGGAGACGTTGTTGAATTAGTGCGATCGGAGTGAGAGTTTCAACACCAAGTTCATTATCCCAATGCCGCCGCACCAAACTATCTAAAATTCCAACTTCATAACCTCGATTGGAAAGGTAAAGAGCAGTTGCCCAACCGCAATAT
>NNBV01001969.1_pt1 | contig 24112 bp, 21 predicted proteins | sample 1173771 | NCBI WGS metagenome assembly NNBV01 (sample SAMN07173938, study PRJNA388173) | plant metagenome | isolation source: symbiotic tissue sample KVS11 | place: Norway: Troms, Kvaloya island | reverse complement strand
AAAGGTATGCTTTTTTTTATGAGATGAACGGGTGTATTTCTTCCGGCTAACGTATGAAACGATTGCAGATGGATAAAAATTAAATCAGAAGCAATCTCTGGAGATGAATAAGGTATGTTAAATGAATAGTAGAAAAATGCTTTTCTCTTGTATAAGTACGTTCTCTGGTTGTAGAACTAAAAATAGACTTTGTTTTGAGGGTTGAATGGCATCTGTTGAATATCCGGTTCTATTTGTGAGGGATTGCAGCCGGCAAATTCCTTAAAGTCCCGAATGAGGTGCATCTGATCGAAGTAGCCACATTGATGTGCAATATCGAGCCAGGAGGTGGTAGGTTTATTTTCTTTGATCACCCATGCATTGGAGAAGCGCACCAACCTTGAGAAGAACTTGGGCGACAACCCGATACGTTCTTTGAACACTCGCTCAAACTGCCGGTTGCTCAAACACGCTTCAGAAGAAAGCCGATCAATGCTGATTAATCCTTTGCCTTTCAATAAACAGCAAGTACATCATCGATGGGTGATTTGCATTTGAACGTATTCATTTTCGTCAATGGAAAAAGCTCAATGACAATGATCATCTGATGAATGGAAGTAGCCTCGCGTAATTGTTCGTTTACTGATTCTATTTCATTGCCCAATATCTCGCTGGCTGTAAAGGCTTCTGTGCGCAGTAATTCCGTCATCGGTACACCCAGCAGACGATGCAAAGCTCCGGGCTGGAAACCAACTTTGATTACAGTGTGTCTATATCCAAGTGAAATATTCAGTCGCTCTACCTGTGGCCCCACAATGGTTGATGCTGCAAGCGTTGTCCTCTTACCTGATAGAAAGTAATCTGCTTCAATAGCATCGTGCGGATAAAAGAATAGCCGATGCTCAGGCATAGGTGGCATGGGTAGCTTGGGCATAGGTGCGTTCCTGTCAAAATCACATTGAAAGACCATGTAGTTATTCACCATTGATCGTAGCTGGTCTTGAGGCTGATAGAATTGCGGAACCATGCTGATAAGATAAGAAATAATTGGTAGCAAAATCGATCGCTACTGGCGTGCAAAAAAACCTGTGCGCTAAGATGTCGCGTTTGTACTATGAACAGCTCAGGATCCCGTTCTATGTTTGACCGATAAATGAATAAACGTATGAATACCTCTGATAAAATAGACAGGCGACAAGCCATGCAACTGATGGCGATGTCGGCATTAACACCTATGATAGTGCCTGATGATACGATAACCGATCCAGCCAGGCGTTTACACATTACCAGGGGAAGTGGCGCGAAAGCAAAACTGGGTGGTGTGGAGTTACAGTTTAAATTATCAAAGAATCAAACTGCCGGGCAACTGGGGTGTGATGAATCCACATTGCTGCCCGGATACCTCGGTGCGCCACCTCATCTTCATAAAACATTTGATGAGATATGTTATGTGCTCGAAGGTACTATTCATATTATGGTGGGCGAGCAGGTGGATGTAGTTAATCAGGGTGACTGGCATTTGCGACCACGCGGAGTAGTGCATACATTTTGGAACAGTAGCAAAGAGCCAGCCCGATTCATTAACATCTATACACCTGGCGGTCATGAAGAATACCTGCAGGATATTTCAAATTTGCTAAGCAAAGGCAAACCATCGCCAAAAGATTTTGCTCTGCTGGAAAGCAAACATGACATTGTATATGCTTTTGATCAGCTCCCGGGAATTCTACAGAAGTACAAATTGATTCTGTAAGAAAATATTCAAAGAAACTTTTTCTCTCACTCCGGTCTGTGTCTTCAAAGTATATTTGAGAATCGACTATTATCTCCCTCGGTCTGTGTCCTCACAGACCGAAACTCATCAGCATTGTGGTCTGTGAAGACACAGACCACGGTTGAAACACATCGCGGTTAAGAAGCATAGTGGAGAATCAACTACGATCTACTTCTTCATCACACCGGCTACGATTTCATGAGAGTGTAATCGTGCAGCATGATCATAGATATGACTGGTAGTCATGATTTCATTGATCTCTGTCTTGTCAATGAATGATTGCAAGTCTGCTCTTATCTTCTCTGGTCCGCCGATGAAGGAATAAGCAAGCATGTTATATACCGCATTGGCTTGCTCTTCATCCCAGATACTATCCATGTCTTCTACAGGAGGTTGCAGTTTTTTCATGCGGCCGGTGATTACGCCCAGAAACATTTGTTGCAACGAAGTGAAGAGATGGTGTGCCTCCTGATCAGTATCTGCAGCAACGACATTCACACAAGAGATCACATACGGTTTACTCAATTGTGCGGATGGCTTGAATGACTTACGGTAAAGATCAATAGCCTGTAAAAAATAGAAAGGAGAGAAGTGACTCGCGAATGCATAAGGCAGTCCCATCTCAGCAGCTAAGCGCGCACTATCCAGGCTGGAGCCAAGTACCCAAATAGGTACATTCAATCCTTCACCGGGAATGGCGCGTACTTTACTTGAAGCATTCTCATCTGAAAAATAACCTTGCAGCTTTACAATGTCATTGGGAAAATTCTGAATACGGAAATTATCTCTGCCGATAGCTTGTGCGGTGAGTTGATCAGTACCAGGCGCACGGCCAAGTCCGAGATCTATCCGATCCGGATATAAAGTAGCGAGCGTACCAAACTGCTCGGCAATAATATAAGGTGAATGATTGGGAAGCATGATGCCGCCAGAACCAACCCGTATGGTGCTGGTGCCTTGCGCGATATAGCCGATGAGCACCGAAGTGGCAGCGCTACCTACGCTTACACTGTTGTGATGTTCGGCCAGCCAATAGCGTTTGTAGCCGAGTCGCTCGCCCAGTTGTGCTACTTCGAGACTATGATGAAAAGCATCTGCCGTAGAACGATCATGTGCAATGGTCGCCAGGTCGAGAATGGAATATGGAATGGTAGCAAGATTTACTTTAGCCATGAGGTAAAAAAAGAAAAGAATTGAACTGGCTTTGTTAACACGTAAAGCGTTAACAAAGTTTGTTTACTATTAAATCAATTCTGATTCATTTCTTTGGATGCACGTCTGCGGCCCCCGGTTTCTATTATTTTCTTTTCATACTTATCGGCAAGATTGCCGGGCCGTATGGGCTGATGAATACTTTTCGCATACACATAAGTGAACGCGGCTCCGAAGTAGAGCGCCAAGGAGCAATAGAAGATAAAAAGTAACAACAATGCGATAGATGCAGAAGGTCCAAACAGATGACGAAATTCCTCCGTCACCAATAGTTTAGTCAATGTATATCTTCCTATGTTGAATAGAATTCCGGTGAACAAACCACCTGCCATGGCTACCCTCCATCGCACATGTGCTTCCGGCATCAACCGGAATATAAGGGTGATCCATGTGGAGATCATCACAATAGAAAGCAATGCGTGCAGAATGCCTGTCACCGCTGGTTCCATTCCGGGATCCCTTTGCTCCATAAAATGTTTAACACTATCAATGCCATTGTCGATAATGGTAGAGATCAGAAAGAGTATCCCGATCAGGAGAATGATGCCAATTTCGATGAGCCTTTCTTTTGCATGATAGCCCATGTTGTGATCCACTTTTCTTTTAATGTGCCAGATCTGGTGAATGCATTGGCGGATGATGGTGAGCAGGGTGGTGCCTACAAAATAAAAGAAGATAGTAATGAAGACCGTGACCCATGCATTGGTTTCAAAGGAAAGGAAGTTCTCCACAATTCGTTTGATATCGCTTGCTGCCTTATCGCCTACAGAAGTAGCTACCTTGGCGAATAGTTTTCGGAGAATGGTTTCCTGATCGAAAAAAAGATTGAGTAAGTGACTGAGATTAATCAGGATAGGAGAGAGCGCGAACGTGGTGAAGAAGGCGGTAGAGGCAGATAGTAATAAGGGACTGGAGTTAGAGATAAGCTGGAAGGTACCTTTCAGGAGGGAGGTTATTTCTCGAACACGCTTCATCATTTTCTACTCGTTATTCAACTATTTCTGGGGGAGTGTTACTATTTTTTTTGCGCAAGATACAAAGCATTATACACTTGTTTATACTGTTTAAATTACTGTGCCATGAAGAGGGTAATCACCATCGCATGGAGGGTGGTTACAATATCTTTTCACTTCGCGTAAGCAGCAGTCTTCGGCTCTCTCCGTTCACCTACCTGCTGCCGCCACATCGAATAATAAAGACCTTTTTGCCTCAGCAATTCTTCATGCGATCCCGTCTCTGAAATCTTCCCTTTCTCCAGCACATAAATTGTGTCCGCATGCATTACCGTGGAAAGCCGGTGTGCAATCAGTATGGTCATGCGTTCGCGGCTGCTGGATATTTCCCGCATCGTACTGGTAATCTCTTCTTCCGTCAGCGAGTCCAGTGCAGAGGTGGCCTCATCGAAGATCAGCAACTGCGGCTGCCGCAAGAGTGCGCGTGCAATAGACAAACGCTGTTTCTCTCCTCCCGAAAGTTTCATTCCTCCTTCTCCCAAAAGTGTATCCACACCATGTGAAGCTTTCGCAATCAGTCCGGAAGCAGAGGCGCGTGCCAAAGCATCGTTGATCTGTTCTTCAGTTGCATCGGGCTTTACAAATAGCAGGTTGTCTTTAATTGATCCGGCATAGAGCTGGGTATCCTGCGTAACAAAACCAATCTGCCTGCGCAAAGGATTATACCGGATCTGTGTAGACAGATGTTGATTGAAATAAATGGTGCCACTAAAGGGAGTATATAATCCTACCAGTAACTTCACCAAGGTGGACTTGCCTGAACCGGAAGGCCCTACAAAAGCAATGGTCTTCCCTGTTTGAATTTCAAAAGAGATGTTATCAATGGCATTATAACCGGCTGTTTTATGGCGGAATACCACGTGCTCAAACCTCAGGCTTTCCAGCAGCCCTACTTCTACCGAATTATCGGGTCGTTGCTCAATGGATTTGTTCATCAGCTTATCAAAACTTTTCAGCGAAGTATCCGCTTCACGATACAGGATGATGAGGTTACCCAGTTCCTGCAACGGGGTGAATATGGCGGTGGAGATAAACTGCATTGCAATCAGCTCACCCGTGCTTAGCACTTTGCGGAAGATGAGCCAGAGCAGGATAAATAAAACGGACTGCTTCAGCAGGTTGAGCAGGTTGCCTTGCAGAAACGAGAGCACAGTTACTTTTTTTGCTTTCAGCATTTCCAGCTGGAATATGGTTAGCGTCTGTTCATTCAGTCTCCTGATTTCAGGGAAAGTTAATCCCAGACTTTTGACCAGTTCGATATTGCGAAGACTTTCTGTAATGATGCCCGCCTGCTTGGTGGCCTGCCTGTTGATGGACCGTTGTATGCCTTTTATCTTTTTGGATAGCAACCCGGTAAGTGAACCAAGCAGCAGCACCCCGACAAAAAATACAGGTACCAATAACCAGTTTCGGCTCATACTATACCACAGTAAAAAACCAACACCGATCATGGAGGCGTATAGTACGTTGATGAAGGCATGAATGAAACGTTCGCAATCTGTTTTTACTTTTTGCAGCAGCGAAAGGGTAGTGCCGCTACGGCTCTCTTCAAACTCTTCGAAGGAAAGACGGAGCGTTTGTTTTAAGCCATCGTTGAAAATGCTCATACCAAAACGCGCCACCGCTTTGCGTGTGATATACTCCTGCGAGGATTTGAATAGTTTGGATAATACCGCTATGCCCAATGCAAGCGCGAGCCAGTATCCCACTTCACTGATCAGCTTCTGCTCAGATAAATGGTTGATGTTGGTAGCATACTGATCAATAATCTTTCCGAAGATGACCGGATCGAACAGGCTGAGTAATTGCGCACAGGTAGCCAGCAACAGGGAAAAGAATACTAATAACTGATGAGGGCGGAGATATTTCCAGAGAATCTTCATGTGCTTAATTCAGTTCAAAGTTACAGTTTAATAATGGCAACGGGTAGTAAAAAAACTGCCGTTCATTCTGACTTACACAGAATCATTGGCCACAGCAGGTAGGGAAATTTGTGTAATGAAGCTGGTAAACGGAAGGGGCACCGCTTTTTGTAATCAGAGCGCACACGATCGGATCTTTTTGATTTGTTTATGTGTTATTCCGGCAATCAGCAACTTACCTTTATACCATCTTCTCTTTCTATCCCATTACTGTGAATAACGTTGCTATCCAAAAATCCACTTTCGATTTCTTAAAGAAGCTATCGGCTAATAATAATCGTGACTGGTTCAATGCGCATAAAGCCCACTACGAACTGGCAAAGGAGAATACCGAACAGTTTATGGATGCGCTCATTGCCAAAATGAATACGCATGATCACCTGGAGAATAGTTCGGGTAAGAAAAGCCTCTATCGTATTTACAATGATGTGCGTTTTTCGAAAGACAAGGCACCTTACAATCCACGTTTTGCCGGTTATCTGAAAAGGAGCAAGCCATTGTTACGGGGAGGTTATTACATCTGGCTCAGGCCTGGAGCTTCGCGCATCGCGTGTGGATTCTCCTATCCCAACAGCGATGACCTGAAACGCATCCGTGAGGACATCGCTTCTAATATCGATGATTGGAAGAAAATGCTAAAATCAAAATCCATTCAATCCGCTTTTGGCGAAATGAAAGGAGAGCATGTGAAGACCGCGCCAAGGGGATATACGAATGAACACCCGGCCATTGATTTGCTCCGCTACAAGCAGTTCTGGTTTGAGCATACCTTCACCGACCGCGAAGTGCTGGCAGATGATTTTTTAATCAGCGTAAACAGGAATTTTAAAAGCATACGTCCATTCTTTAATTACATGAGCGAAGTGCTCACTACCGATTCGAATGGAGTTTCGTTATTTTAATACACTTCGGCTGAAACCCTTGTGCCTTGTGTCGAAGTAATGCAGCACCCCTGAAATTCCTATGATCACAACTTCTATAGTGTCCTTTGTGTGTATTCCCTTGTGAACCTTGTGTTGAATGGAAGATTAAAAGAGTACGCCTTCCGTTCATTTTAATATCTTTAACTTCCCATATCGATATGAATAAAATCGCTACTCTTTGGCAAGGCGCCAGTTACCAGGATCACTTGCTACAATCCTACCGGCTGTTCCATTTTATTTTGCAATCTGTTCTGCTTGCTATCGGTTCAGGTCTTTTCATAGCTATTCTCATTTTTGACGACACAGCGAAAGCCAGCTATGCTTATGTCGTGCTGCTGGTCGTTACCGCGTTAGCAATTTATCTGTTAGTGAATATGAATAGATTGATAAAGGCACGGGCAGAAGATGTGGACTATTATCATAATCAGATTATTGAAGCAGAAACTATTTTGCCCAGGGAAGAACAGGTATTAACTGCTTTTAAAGTATATCAAAAGTTTGCCAGATTTAAAGCGGACAGCACAGCTTTTTTTTTACAATTTCAACTGACCAGTGAGGTGCGGGCACAGCTGACAGAAAAAGGAAAAGGACATACCCGAAAAATTCTAGATCATTATTTATTCCTTGCTTTTCTTATCCTATGGACGTGCATTCATTCGATGCTTATCTGGAGTTGGGCGATGTGAGCAGCGGATTTCAGAAATAGTGATTCCTCTTGTAAAACACATTGAATTGAAAATAAGGCAGTTCAAAGAAAAAACGAGTGAAGATGCCTAAAAATGGATACTCGTCAGATAATGTTTCGTCCTGAATTGCGTTGGGTATAATTATCAACACCTCTCCACAAAGCCGATCTTTACAGGAGTTAATTGAAGCGTTCTATGGATGGCATAATATTAACAAGTGTCCTTTTTAATAACTAAAACAGAACAACAATGAAGCTTATACGAAATTCATCACGGCTGGCCATGCTGGCGCTTGTCCTACTTCTTTGCATTACCGGGTGTAAGAGCAAAAAGAAAGCACTTGAAGCAAGTAATGCGGCTGCCGAGAAAGCAAAAATGGAACAGGAACAAGCTCTTCGCAAACAGAAAGAAAAGGAAGAGGAGTTGAGAATAGCAGAACAAAAAAGAAAAGAAGCCGAAGAGCAGACGCGCAGGGATGAAGAAGAAAGAAAACGGAAAGAGGCATTAAACACACCAACTGCACGTTTAGGTCAGTATTTCAATTCGATAGCAGGTGCCGGTAACACTGCTGCAGCCAATAGCAGTATCAATGAAGCATTGTCATTATTTGCTTCTCCTGAAGCACCCGTTCTCATTGTGATCAGCGGATCGGGCACTCAAAAAGATTATGATCGCCCTACCACCATCAAGCAATATCTCAATTACCTGAAGGATCAGAAAAAGAACGCCAATAAAATCTCTGATCTTCGCTTTGATGGTTCCGGAAAAATCACGGAAGTAGAATTGAGCAAGAATTGATTACTTATCAACACTAACAAAATTAATTATTATGATTACTCGCAATTTTAAATACGCGTTTCTGCTTTTACTAAGCCTAGGTTTTATCCAGCTATCAGCACAAACAAAAACAGTAGGCACACCTACCGCCGCTCCTTCAGAAATCAGCCCGGAGCGCAAGCAGGCTATTGACTCCCTTGCACTGGAAAAAGTAAGGGACCTGAGTAAATACATCAGCATCATCGGTAATAAGAAAACTCCGTATTCGGAATCAACCCGTGTGATGGATCGTACAGAAGAATTGTTCACTCCCGGAAGTGAAATGGGTGTGTCTTCATTGAAACGCAAAGAAGTAAACTATTACAAAGTGCGTAAATACCTGGAACGTCTTATGGCGTTGAACTATGACCGTGTGACGATTGAATGGTACGATATCCATTATATAAGTGACCTGGAAAGACAACCTGATGGACGCTATGTAGGAGTAGTTACGGTGTACCAACGTTTCGAAGGTGTATCGGATGACGGTATGAAATACAAGGATACAACCAAGAAAGACATCACCATTTATGTAGAAAGAAAGAAGACTCAGATAGCAGGCCGCACCGTTGAATTCTGGGATGTGCTGTTAGGCGATATCCGCGTGACTGAAACCAATGCATGAGACGCATTTATTTAATAATCACCTCATTATTCCTTTTATCATTCTCTCATTTACAGGCTCAGCTTGTAAATGAGATGAGTGATGAAAGTAAGCTTTACGCTGAATCAAAACAGGTCAACCAGTTTTTCAGAAGATTCAATGGTGAAGAAGATGAAAAAGGAAACCGTTATTACGCAAAAGACAAACAGTACCGCAGCGCTAAATTAAGAAAGCAGTACCTGTCGATATTGTTTGATGCCAGTAGCACCGGCATGCCCGATGCGCTGAAAGCAGAATTTTCAAAATACGTTATAGAGAAACCGGAAGCGGTACTTGATTTCCATAATGGAAACTGGTTTTCGGAAGTGCATGCCACCTTTACGCTGAACGGAAAGGATCAACCGATGACACTCTTCATGGAAATTGAAAAGGATCATCTTGGCAGCAAGTGGGTGATTCAGAAAATCTATGCCGATGTGTTTGCTCCTTATTTCGTAAGAGATACATCAAAGGTAGGCCGGTTCCTGCATCCTATGAGCCATGAACTGGATTTCATGAATCTGCGAAAAGCATTTGCCAATACAGACAGTGCAAGCCAGTTTACCGTGAAACGATTTGTTCCCGATCACTTATCCGTATTTTTATACGAAATCAAAAAAGGAAATCTGAAATTTAAATCCGTAGAAGAAGTGAAATTTCATTTCTTTCAGATTGATGGATGGTATTTTGAGATTTCTGACTTTAATAGAAAAGGATATAATACCGGGTGGCTGATATCAAACCTGATGAAGTTAAACAAGGAATCTGAAAAAGAGCAGTTAAGAAAGTACCTCTACTATGAAAATAAATAGACTGTGGCTGATCACCCTCTCCCTGTTTTTGTTTTTAGCTTTTAGTGCAGCGGCACAGAAGCCGAAAACTCCGGCAAAAAAACCAGTGAAGAAAACAACGGTTCAGAAGCCCAAGGCAAAACCAAAGGAACAACCGAAAGTACAACCCAAGGCAAAGACAGCAGTTGTAGAGGATCCCAACCGCGATGCATCAGGAGATGAGAAGAAAGTAAGAGACATGGTTTCTTTCCTGGAATACATGCTGAATACAGTGGGTAGCAGCAGCACTTCTAATCGTGATAAGGATGTACTGATCACCGAAAGCTATTCTAAAATATTCAGGGATGGAAAGGTACAGATTGAAGATGACCTCGATCAGAACAGAACCGTCATTACCAATAAAGATGTTACCGCCTATCTTAAGGATGTCGATTTCTTTTTTAAAGATGTTCATTTTGAATTCATCATCGATGCCATTCAAAGCGGACAAAATGCAGACAATAAACTTTTCTATAAAGTATCGATGAAACGCAATCTGAAGGGAACTTCTTCAGATGGTGCGATTGTCAATAACTTAGTGCAGCGCTACATCGAAATCAATTACGATCCGCAGAACCAGGATCTTCGTATTGCCAGTATCTATACAAACGAGATCAATGAGAAAGATGCATTGATCAACTGGTGGAAACAATTATCGCTGGAATGGCAGGAGATATTTAAACGCAAAATTAATTTTACAGACAGCGTTACGCTTCCGCAGATCAGCCAGATCGCAGCCATTGAAGATCTCGATATCAGTAACAATGTGTACATACAATCCATAGAGCCTTTAGGCAGATTGACCAACCTTAAAAAGCTATCACTGTCAAAAACACGTCTCACCGATCTTACTCCTATACGCAACCTGACGGAGCTGGTTGAGATTGATCTTTCGTACACACCTGTGCAGAATATTTCTGCGCTGAAGTATTCGGATAAGGTCACTAAATTAATCGTGGCTAATACATCCGTGACAGACGTTACTGTGATAGAGAAGATGTTGAACCTGCAATACCTGGATATCAGCAACACACCGGTGAGCTATGCAGGCTCTGCTGCAGGATTAACTCAACTGACTTACCTGAATCTGAGCGGAACAAAAATTACCGACTTCACCACATTGGAAAGCCTTGCGCAGATTACAGAATTGAATGTTTCTAAAACATTAATACGTGAATTGAATTCGCTTAAAGCATACAAGAACCTGAAGACGTTAACCATCGACAGCACCCGCATTGCTTCACTGGAACCCTTAAGCACGGTGGATAACCTGACCGTATTGCATGCCAATGCTACTTCCATTTCTGATCTGAAGCCCTTACTGAAATTAACTCACCTTGAAAAAGTGTATGTCGATCAGTCTGCTGTGAAGAGAGAAGTTGCGGATGCATTCATGGCAGCAAAGCCTAGTGTGTTAGTCATCTTTGATTCCAAAGATCTGAAGACCTGGTGGGATGCACTTACTCCCTCATGGCAACAAATCTTAAGTACAAGAGCAAAGATTACTGCTGCTCCCGCCAAGGAAGAACTGGCGAAAGTAGCACTTATTGATTCCATCAACCTGAGCGGTACTGATATTGCCGATCTGGAGCCTTTGCGCCAATTGCAAAAGCTCAAAGTGATTATCGCAAATAAAACTTTAATCAGCGATATCACTCCACTACAAGATCATAAAGAGATTGTTTTTTTGAATATCAGTAATACGAATGTGAGTGATGTTTCTGTTCTTCAGAAATTCACCAAATTAAAGGAATTACGTGCTGATAAAACAAAGATCGAAAATCTCGAAGCGCTTGGTTCATTAACGAATCTGAAAAAATTGTATCTCGATGAAACTCCCATACATGACATCACTGCCAAGGAATTTCTTGAAAAGAACAGTCAGTGCCTGATCATTTACAAAACCATTCATCTCAATCGCTGGTGGGGAATGGTGCCCTCTGAATGGAAACAGGTATTCCGCTCACAGATGGGCACTGACACTACCGCCACAAGAGAAAATCTTCACCTGTTGGTGGAGCGTAATGCACTGAGCTTTAAAGATGCAGGAGTAAACGATCTTTCTGCGTTGAGCGAATTTGTACATTTGAAAGAATTACATTTTTCAGGTACCAATATTTCATCGGTGCCAGTGCTCGAAAATCTGAAAGGATTGAAATCACTGCATGTGATAAGTAGTCCTTTACAGAAAATAGAAACGCTCGCTCAGTTTACAGAATTGGAAGACCTCGATATTTCTAATACACCGGTCGATGAGTTAAAAGTAATAGCAAGCCTGACGAAACTTAAAAAACTGAACTGTGCCGGAACGCAAATCAAGAAGTTAGATTATGTAGAGAAGGCACAGAACCTGGAAAGCCTCGATTGCTCCAACACGCGTGTAAGTCAGCTGGACAGGGTAGCATCATTGCCGTTGAAAACATTGAAGTGCTACAATACGAAGATATCAAGCAGGGAGATTGAAGGCTTTAAGAAAAGCCATCCTGATTGCAATGTAGTGTATTACAGGTAATGAATATTTTTTTCTTCACGACGAAGAGTTACAATCATTGTGAAGTTATCGCTTGGGTTATAACAGTATCGATTTGATTTCATCTGTGGCGGGCGGTAGACAGAGCGCACTTTGTGGCAAAGCTTTGAAGGCGCCCGTTAAAAAGTTATAGCCTCAACAAAACGCCAGCGTTTTGTTGAGGCTATAACTTTTTCAGTTCAATCATCTAAAGGTCGCCAGCGACCTTTAGATGATTGAACTGATCTATGCGCAGCCTACGCGTATAATCAAGGCTATGAATTTTCCTTCTGCGCTTATCGCACGACTCTTACTCTGTGAGCCGAAGCACTCGCTTAAGGTAGATTTCTCTTGCTGTGTATCGACTGATTGATTTCGTGCGAGAGTTTTTTTAGACAGACAGGCTAATGGCTATGATTGCGTTGTGTTTTTTGCAATAGCAGTTATCACTATCGATTTGCTTTCATCTTTGGCGGGCGAAAGACATAGAGTACTTTGTAGCAAATCTTGCAGGCGCCCGGAGAAAAAGTAAGATCCTCAACAAAACGCCAGCGTTTTGTTGAGGATCTTACTTTTCAAGTTCAGTCATTTAAAGGTCGCCAGCGACCTTTAAATGACTGAACTTATTTGTGCGCAGCCTGCGGGTTTGATCAAGGTTATGAATTTTCCTTCTGCGCTTATCGCACAGTCTTAATAAACGTGAGACGATACTCTTTCATTCGCAGGAAAAATTCTTTACTGCTCTATGATTATTGGTAGCGTTGATATGAACCTTATTTTAAAAGTGTTTGATATTCTTCCTCTGACAACTCAATCTCTGTTGCTTTTAAATTTTCCTGCAAATGGCTGATAGATTTTGTGCCGGGAATAAGCAGGATGTTAGAAGAGCGTTTCAGCAGCCAGGCCAATGCAATCTGTGCTGTGGTTGCGTTGTGTTTTTTCGCGATGGCTCCAATCTTATCCTGTAGTTTATGTGGTCCCGATGCAAGCGGAAACCACGGTATAAAAGCCATCTCGCGTTTGGCGGTATAATCCACAATCTCTTCCCACTGCCTGGTTTCTAAATTATATAAGTTCTGCACCGATACAATCGGAACAACTTTCTCTGCCTGTTCAATTTGTTTGATCGTTACTTCAGATAATCCTACCTGGCGAATCCTACCTGCTTTCACCGCCTCGGCTACAGGTGCCAGTGTTTCTTCTACGGGAAACTTTGCGTCTATGCGATGCAGCTGCCATAGATCAATGGTATCTGTTTTCAATCGCTTCAGACTTCCTTCAATATTCTCCGCAATGTATTTTGGATCTCCATTAGGAATCCATTGATTAGGGCCTGTACGGTCAAAGCCTCCCTTGGTGGCAATGATCAACTCTTTCTTGTAGGGATGTAGTGCATCCGCGATAAGCGTTTCATTGAACTTTGGTCCGTAGGCTTCTGCGGTATCTATAAAATTAACACCCGCTGCTACTACATGTTGCAATACTTTTTTCGCGTTCTCACGATCTTCCACCTCACCAAATACACCAAAGCCGGTGAGCTGCATGGCACCGTATCCCAGTCGGTTGATTTCGGTTTTACCGCCTAGTTTATAAGTCAGATTTGTTTTTTGATTTGCCATAGTTAAAAATTTTGAATGATTAAATCCGGGATAGGTATTGTCCCATCTGTTGTTTATAAATAATGGAGTTATTACACCAAAATAAGAATTATAGTTCTTAAGCATAGCGAAAATAAAACTTTGCAATAGTTAAAATCAGATTTTACCCGGCAAAAGTTTCCACCACACTGGCTCCAGCGGAGCAACCTGTTTCTAGCACCAAATGAAGTTGATTTTATTCGCTCTGTAGGAGCGTCCTGATTATCGGATCACAGGAAACTCCTACGGAGTTTTATTCCATTTAATAAATCAATTCTCTATAAACAGGATGCTCTTGGCGGAGCTAAATGTGTTCATGCCGTTGTTTTGCTACACGAATTAATAACAAAAAAATAGGGAGCTGTCTTTCGACAACTCCCCGCTTAAAGGCTGAATAACCGTTAGGTTATTTCAATCCATAAAGTTCCACATGTGCTTTCTCATCCTTTGAGTTTGGCAAAGTCTTGTAAGTAAACACTACTTTCTTGATTTCGCGTGTTCCGCCTTTCAGGTCAATCACACGAGTTTCAGCACCCGCTTTCAATTCGCTTCTTACGGATACATCTTCAGGATCTCCGTTTTCGTAGAATACCTGAACATTTTCGATGTTAATCGGAGCATCTGTCACTTTCAATTTGATTGACTTGAAAGCGTCTTTTCCAAGAACAACGATCGATTCGTTTTCCATTTTGAAGCTGGCTTTCACTTCACCGATTTTATGCCATCCTGCTTTTGCGCTGGTAACAACACCGGGAGACTGAGCGAATGCGCCTGCGAAGGCTACAAACATCACCAATAATATAACAACTGATTTTTTCATGATTTTAGAATTTGTTTGATAAAAAGGTTAAAAATCGGATGCCATTAAATTAAATCAGGGATAGGCCCTCCTTTTTAACTTAGTCTTTCCCTGGGTTGTTGACCGTATTCAACAAAGAGGACTTTAAATCCCCATTTTACTACAATCAATCCCATTCAGGATAATGTAAAAACCATAAAACGATAGTTCGAATTATTACTATGAATCGGTATATGTTTTTCATATAAGCTAATAGTGTTCCTGAGTGGGGATTGAAATCGGAGAGAACAACATTAAAATAAAAACATTTATGAAATCATTAAAAATCACCGCTTTGCTAATGGGTATAGCAGGCTTTACTTATGCACAGAATCTTACCGTGAAAGGTGAGTCATCATTGAATACTGACTTCAGTCATTACAAAACGTTCACCTGGGCCAAACCAGATCTCACATCACAAAGTGACGCAGGCTTTGAAATCTATACAATACGCGAAGACGTAGTTGTACCTGAAGGAAAGTCAACAAAAGGCGGCAATGATAAAATGAGTCGTTCAAAGAATAATGCTGGTAATAAAGCAAGTCATCACAAGAGAGGTGGCAAGAACCCCCCGGTTACGGTTTACACCTATTCGTATGATGTGATTATCCCTTCTTCCGATGCAATGATCAACGCTTCCATTACCAGCTCTATCGAACAGGCGTTGGAAGGTCGCGGATATCGTAAAGATGAAAGCAATCCTGATCTGATGATTACCTATAAGGTATTAGAGCAGAAGGCACGCTTTAAGGGTTACAATAATGATAACCCTGAGATGGTACAAGGTAAAGAAGTAAGACAGCCACAAGATACCGCTACCTACGAATTGGCACCGGGCACTTTACTGATCAACTTTATTGATGTGAAAACTTCAAAGGTAGTATGGAATGGTTTTGCTTCAGGCGTGAGTGACAAATCGATCACTACCAGTGATGAACAGAAAGTAAAGGAAGCCATCAACCTGATCTTCGAAAAATACAAGTACCGTGCTGACGGCAATACCACAGGTGAGTAACTTCACTCTGACGGATTTCAATAGCATACAATATAAGGGACTTCGGTCCCTTTATTATTATATTGAAGCTCAATAAAAAATTAAGGAGTTAATTGGGAAAATAATTGGCGCAGGTTGCCATCATCCAATAGCCAGTTGGGTTTCATCTTCTGTAAGGCTTGCTCCGGCATATAAGAAACTTCGGCCCATTGAGGATCCTGGATAATAATGTAAGCACCCAGTTTCTTTGCTAAAAGTAATCCTTCCACACCATCAGCATTGGCTCCGGACAGCAACATGCATAACAATGATTTCTTATATGCCTCCGCTGCAGATTCGAAAGTTACATCGATACTCGGTCTGCTATAGTTTATTTTTTCAGAGGCATCGAGTGACAGGGTCTTATTCTTTTCAATGAGCACGTGGTAATCGGCAGGAGCGATATAGATTACTCCGGGTTGTATTTCATCTTTATCATCAGCTTCCTTTACCATAAACTCAGTCCTGCCCGAAAGCACTTCAATTAATGTATTGTCTTCGGATGATTTGCGATGGAAGACAATGATTACCGCAAGATTCATCTCTTTCTTAAGGAGTGGGATAATTTTTAATACAACGGAAAGGCTACCTGCTGAACCTCCGATGATTAATAACTGATACGATGGTTGAGCAGTCTGCATTTCACTTAATTCACTTTGCGCCAGATTTTTTCCTTACTCTCCAGCTGTTTGAATTTTTTGCTGATGTCTGTAAACTTCAGAGTCTCCTTGGCTCCAAGTGCCAGGTAGCCCAGCATTTCAAGGCTGTCATAAAACAAATTCAGCGCCCTGTCCTGCAACGGTTTTTCAAAGTAGATCATTACGTTGCGGCAAATGATAATCTGAAACTCGTTGAATGATCCGTCCGATACCAGGTTATGTGTAGCCAGCACAATTTTCTTGCCCAGGAACTCATCGAACTTGGCAGAGTTGTATTGCGCTGTATAGTAGGAAGAGAAATCTTTCTTACCACCTGATAAAATATAATTCTCCGAATACAATTTCATCTGGCTCAAAGGGAAAATACCTTCTCTCACTTTTTCAAGCACGGCCGGATTGATATCGGTAGCGTACAGCAATGACTTGTTGAGAAGGTTGGCTTCATGTAGCAAGATCGCCATGGAATACACTTCCTCTCCGGTGGAACAACCGGCATGCCAGACCCGGATCATGGGCCAGGTGGCAAGTACGGGAAGTATCTCTTCGCGAAGTGTTTTGTAAAAAGCGGCATCGCGAAACATCTCTGTTACATTCACGGTGATCTGCTCAACAAACCGTTTGAAGTAATCTTTGTCTTCGATGAGCTTATACCGGAACTCGGCAAAGCTAAGGAAGCGGTCATTGGCCATCAGGCGCACGATGCGTCTCTTCAGTGATGCACGGGAATAATTGGTGAAGTCATAACCATACAGCGTGAGCATGTCATTGAGAATAAGCTCAACTTCACTATCGGTTAATTGAATACCCTCCGTCAGCATTTACTTTACAAATTTTTGAAGTACACTCAATAGCTGATCGACATCAATGGGTTTGGAGATGTAATCATCCGCTCCCGCTTCAATGCATTTTTCACGATCACCTACCATAGCCTGTGCCGTTACAGCAATGATCGGAATCGTTTTGAAAGTTCCTTCGCGAATTTCTTTTATTGCTTCGTAACCGTCCATCTCCGGCATCATCATGTCTAATAAAACAATGCCTACTTCATTTTGTTTCGTCAGCTGGTCTATTCCTTCACGGGCACCAGCGGCAGTGAGGCAATCAAATCCCTTTGCTTTTAATACTGCTTTGAGCGCAAAAATATTGCGACTATCGTCATCGATGATCAGTACTTTCTTCATGATTGCTGCCATCCGTTATTTCTGACCTTTTTCATACAGCCACACACGCAACAGTGAAAACAACTGATCGATATCTACCGGCTTGGTGATGTAATCGGAAGCACCTGCGTTGATACACTTGGCACGATCGCCCATCATTGCTTTTGCAGTAACAGCGATTACCGGCAGGTCCTTAAACTTAGGATCTTTTCGTATCGCTGTAGTGGATTCGTAACCGTCCATCTCCGGCATCATCATATCCATCAATACGATATCTACCTGGGGATTGCTGCGCAGTTTCTGGAGGGCATCTTTGCCATCCACGGCAGTGATCACATTCATCTGGTATTTTTCAAGTGCCTTGGTAAGGGAGAAGATGTTACGCATATCGTCATCGGCAATCAATACGGTTTTATTCTTCAGCACTTCATCCATCGCTCCCAGCTTGTGGTACTTCAGCGAGGAAGGTTCTGGCTTATCACTCTTCTCCATCAGGTGTAGAAACAGAGAAACTTCATCGAGAATACGCTTATACGAATGAGCGGTCTTCACTACGATGGAGTCCGCGTATTGTTTGATCCTACGCTCTTCGGCTTGTGATAAACTTTTTCCGGTGAAGATAATGATAGGAAGGTTTTCAAGTCCTTCTGTTTTCTTCACCATCTCCAGTGTGTCATACGCTTTCTGATCGGGTATACCCATATCCAGAATCACGCAGTCCACATCTTTATTGCGAAGTGAATCGATGGCTGCGCCTACTTCATTGGCAATTTCAAGATTTACCTCGAAGGTCTCCAGGAAGTAAGCCAGTGCTTTGGCATGCTTCGCGTTTTCTTCTACGATCAAAACCTTCTTGGGCTGATGGGTTAATACATACTCAATTTTCTTGAAGATGTCCTGCATCTGGTCGAACGCCACGGGTTTGTTGATGAAGTCAACCGCTCCCTGAAGCAAGCTCTCGCCTTTCAGTTCGTACGATGACATCATGTGAACAGGGATGTGACGAGTCTCTGGATTGTTTTTCAGATCAGCCATTACTTCCCATCCGCTCTTTATGGGCAACTGGATGTCCAGTAGAATGCCAATTGGTAAAAACTGCCTCGCCAGTTCAATGCCTTCGTCACCGCGCACAGCTACCACGCCTTTGTATCCGCGCTTACGCGTATAGTCCAGCAGTGACTTGGCAAAGTTGATATCGTCTTCCACAATAAGGATAACCTTATCTCCTTCTTTTATCTGTGAGCGATCATCGGGAATGTTTTCAGGAATGAATGTGCTGATGTATTTCTTTTCTGCCAGAGGAGCAACATCAACCAATGGCTCGGCTAATGCGGCTGCCAGATCATTGGAAAGAATTTTAGCTGACTGACCTACGGCGGATTTCGAAACGGGAACGATAATAACAAACTCACTTCCTTTCTCTGCTTCACTTTTAATGGTGATCTCTCCGCCCAGCAATTTCGCCAGCTCACGGCTGATGGAAAGCCCAAGGCCGGTGCCACCATATTTTCTCCGTGTAGATCCGTCTGCCTGCTGGAAGGCTTCGAACACAAGGTTCTGTTTTTCTTTAGCGATACCAATGCCGGTATCTTTTACCATGAACTTCAGTGTCTGCTTCTTTTTATCAAAGTCTTCTACACTCAGTGCCACATAACCCCTGGCGGTGAACTTGAGTGCATTGGATAACAGATTGCGAATGATCTGCTCCAGACGAAGCTTATCGGTTTCTATTACTGCCGGCACATCCGCAGCAATGGAAGTACGGAATTCAATTTTCTTTTCATTGGCAACAGGTGAGAACAGTGAATTCATTTCACCCACCAGGCTCTTAATGTTAACAGCCGTGTACTCCAACTCCATCTTACCTGCTTCAATCTTGGAGAGATCAAGAATCTCGTCAATCAATGAGAGCAATCCATGACCTGAGCTTTGAATTACTTTCGCATATTCAATCTGCTCGCCCGTCAGGTTCTTCTCCTGGTTTTCAGACATCAATCGCGATAGCAACAAGATAGAGTTAAGCGGGGTGCGCAGCTCGTGCGACATATTAGCAAGGAACTCCGACTTATACTTGGTACTCTGCGCAAGCTGGTTGGCCTTTGTTTGTATGTCGATATTACGCTCGGTAATTACCTGGTTTCTTTCTTCCAGCAAGCGGCTGCGTTCTTCCAGTTCCTGGTTCGCCTGCTTCAGTTCTTCCTGCTGCACTTTCAGTTCTTCTTCCGAAGCCTGTAGTTTTTCCGATTGTACTTCCAGTTCGCTGTTCAGGTTTTCCAGTTCGGAATGTTGTGTCTTCAATTCTTCTGCCTGTGCCTGTGTTTCTTCCAGGAGCTCCTGCAGTTTCTTCCTGTTCTGTGCGGTGCTGATGGCAATACCAATGTTATGTGCGCAATCACTTAGAAACTCTATCTCACGCGGAGAAAAATGCTGCAGCGTGGCCATCTCAATAGCACCATTGATGCTATGCCCGTCAAATACAGGGATGGCAATCACATGATTGGGTTTCGCCTCGCCCGAAGTGAAACTGATATAAATACTTTCTGCAGGAATATCTTTGATCTCGATGAGTTTCTTCTTTACTACCGCTTGCCCTACTACTCCTTCTCCTATTTTAAATCGTGCTCTTGCAGGCGCTGCTACATAAGCGTACCCGGCAGTGATGTGTAGCTGATCTTTCTCTAAGATGTAAAATGCAGCCGCATGGCTGTTGGTATAGGTAGCAAGAAAATCAATGATCTGGGCAGTAAGTTCTTCCAGTGTTTTATCACCAATAATTACATCGTTCAGTTTGGAAAGACCGGTTTGCAACCATTCTTTATCCGACAGCAGTCCAAAAGAATAATCGAGCGACTCCGCCATTTTATTTAAAGAGATGGCTACGCTGCCTAATGAATCACTTTCTTTATCGTCTACGCGAATGTCATAGCTTCCCTGCGCGATCTGATCGGCAATACCTTTGATGATGTTAATCCGTTGGGTGATGTCTTCATCTTTATCTTCCAGTTCCTGCTGCAGGCGTGCTCTTTCTGCAAAGTCACTACTCACCTTCACATAGAAGGAGATAGTGATCAGCAACGCCAGCACAGCAGCAATCACAATCAGCACCGGCGTGAAGGATGAGAACTGATCCATGCTGGAAGTACGCTCTGCCAGCAGTTGCTGTTCACGTGTCTTCATCAGCAGCAGCACGGTACGGATTTTATCCATGCGGGCTTTGCCCTCCATCAGTTTGTCATTACTGATGGGTTCTCCATGTTGCTTCGCCTCGATATTCGTTTGCAGGTAATTAAAACGTTCTGACAGTAAGGCATCAAAATCTTCCAGGCTTTTTTGCTGCGCAGCATTATCAATGGTTAATGATTTTACGTTTTCATAAGCCGTGATGGTACGCTTTCTTGCTTCATTATACGGTTCAAGAAAAGCGGGATCATTGGTGAGCAGGTAGCCACGCTGGCCTGTCTCGGCATCAATTAAGGCCGAGTTGATTGCTTCCAGCTCAAGAATCACCCCGTTGGTATGGTTTACCCACTGAGCACTGGAAAGCAAATTGGTAATACTCACATACGAAGCCACTGAACTCACAATAAGTATGAGCAGTGACGCTCCAAATCCGATGAGCAGATTTCGTTTTAAATTACTTTTCATGTATGGTTATCGATTCACTAAGTACTATAGCACTATTATTATTCTTTTCATTGAAGCACTTCCATGCGCTGATGCAGTAAAGGAAGCAGGATCACGAAGGAAGCTCCTTCGTTTTCCTTTCCACGGGCAGTGATGATTCCATCGTGGCGCTCGATCACCTTCTTTACAATGGCGAGGCCAATACCCGTTCCTTCATACAACTCGCGTGTATTCAGGCGCTGAAAGATTTCAAATATCCGGTCATTGTACTCTTGCCCAAAGCCGATACCGTTATCACTGATGGTGATACGGCAAAAAGCACCTTGCTCTGAAACAGGTGAGTCAATCTGTTTTTCCGCTATGCGTTCTGCTTTAATCGTGATGGTACAGCGCACCCCGCTTCGACAAAACTTCATGGAGTTGCTCAGCAGGTTTTGAAACACCTGGCGAATCTGCGAAGGAATCACTTCAATATCGGGTATATGGCCAACCTGTACATCCGGTTCAGTGGCTCTGATAGAAAACTCAAGATCCGATAACGTTTCTTCGATGAGTCCGTTGAGATTCGTCTTCACAAACAGCTGCTCGGTATTGATCTTGGAATAGTTGAGCAGATCGGTGATGAGTTCGCGAAGGCGCTTGGCGGAGAAATAAATTTTGTCCAGGTAGAAAGCCAGCTTCGGCTTTTCGTCCATGTGTTTCTCTAACGCAAAATTGCTGAAGGTTTGAATCTTGCGAAGTGGTTCCTGCAGGTCGTGCGAGGCAATAAAAGCAAACTGCTGAAGTTCTTTATTACTTTCTTCCAGCCGCTGGTTGGATTTTTTTAATTCCTGCGTGCGTTCTTCTACTTTCTTTTCTAGAAGCACCTCTGCCTGCTTGCGCAATTCTATTTCTTCACGCAGGTGTTTCTCCAGTGCCTGCAGTTGCGTGGTTTGTTCCGACAAACGATAGAATGTCTTGATCTTCAACAGAAGAATATCCGGATCGAAAGGTTTGGTTACATAATCCACACCACCAGCGGTATAACCCTTCGTAACAAATTTCTTGTGCGTATTGACAGCCGATAAAAAGATAATGGGAATGTCCTTCGACTTGCTGTAGCCGGACAGTGCCTCGGCCACTTCAAAGCCGTCCATTTCCGGCATCTGCACATCAAGAATGATAAGTGAATACGAGTTTTGCAGTATCTTCTTTAATGCTTCTTCTCCTGAAAAAGCAGCGTCTACTTCAAAGTGATGAAGGTGAAGTAATGAGCGTAGCGAAAATATGTTCTCCTGGTTGTCGTCAACAATGAGTATCATTTTCCGGCTCGTCTGTAACTATAGATTTTCAATTGCGCAAAGTAATTATTAATCAGATTAGTAGAGTGGTTTGGGCTCTTTTTTTAAATTTTAATCAATTGAATTCCACAAAAATGTGCTGGCATGAAATTTTATAGCGGAAGGGATTTTTCGTTATTATAAAATTCAATTTGGGCTGAGATGAAATGAAGTTAATCAATACTTTTTTGGGAACCCTTTTTTTGAGATAGACCTTGAAAGTGAAGTGAACCCGGAATTGTAATCAGATCACTTCTCTTTTGAATTTTATGACAACGTATTGGAATAATGATTCTTCAGAGCGAGGCAATAAAAAAACAGGCCGATACTCACCGGCCTGTTTTTTTATTTAGCAATTCATTTTAGAGTTGCTCGATTTCCTTGCGGATATCTTCTTTGGTTTTTCCTAATTTTTTCTGAAGGCGTCCCAGCATCTCGTCATCTTTACCGTCTGCGAAAACCAGATCATCATCGGTAAGTTCACCGTATTTCTGTTTTAGCTTGCCCTTCATTTCATTCCATGTGCCTTTTATTTTTAGCGTTGTCATGATCGTAGTATTTAAGTTAAAAATTTATTTCAACATACATCATCAAATTATTATGCCAGCCTTCAGGTGATCGCTATTCACAAAAATGTACCCTAAGGACACCAAAGTRCAGAACGAAGTGTGATTGGGTAGTGTGTTACTCAGATGATGACCTTTATGCTGCTGCTTCACTGTATTTTTAATTTCTTGTCTAACACCGCTTTTGCAGCAGATCATTTTATTTGAGCTAAATTGCTTGTACAAACTCCCTTAAATGTATTCAAGTATGAAAAAATTAATACTACTATCTCTTTTACTACTTTCTGTTTCTTGTTTTTTACAAGCGCAATGCAATCCGTATTTTCCCGTAAAGAACGGAGCAGAGTGGGTATTCGAAAACTATAATGGAAAAGGAAAGGCAACAGGAAAAAATCAGCAGAGCGTAACCGCTTTAACTTCTTCAGCCTCTGGCTTCAAAGCAACTATCCATACCATCATGCTGAATGAGAAAGGAAAAGAATTATCCAAAGGTGACCTGGATGTGGCTTGTGAGAAAGGAGTGATCACGATGGATATGCGCAAGTTTATTCCGGAAGAGCAAATGAAAGCATTTGGTGCCAGTGAAGTAAAAGTAGAGTCAGAGAACCTTGAATTTCCTGCTACACTAAAAGCAGGGCAGGCATTGAAAGACGGAAGCATTACCGTGACTGCCGTTGGTAGCCAGATTCCCATGACGATGGTAGTCACTGTTTTTGAGCGTGTGGTAGAAGCACAGGAAAGCATCACTACACCGGCAGGTACCTTTGATTGCTACAAGATCAAAAGTAAGATGCATGTGAAAAACCAAATGGGTATTGTAATGAATTTTGATTTCAGCGCTATTGAATGGCTGGCACCTGACGGAGGATTTATCAAAAGTGAATCATACAATAAGAATGGCAAATTGCAAGGATCAACCCTACTGATTAGTAGAAAGTGAATCATTATACAGTTGGAATAAAATAATAT
>NNBV01000238.1_pt1 | contig 24261 bp, 15 predicted proteins | sample 1173771 | NCBI WGS metagenome assembly NNBV01 (sample SAMN07173938, study PRJNA388173) | plant metagenome | isolation source: symbiotic tissue sample KVS11 | place: Norway: Troms, Kvaloya island | reverse complement strand
CATCAAGGGATGTGATTACTGACTTCTTTGGAAACGGTAACTTTGCAGGCGATCAAATCGATCTATCTACCATTGATGCTAACCCCTCTTTACCTGGCAACTCCGCCTTCATTTTCATTGGGGCTGCCGCATTCTCCGCAGTCGGTCAAGTCCGTTATTCAGGAGGTATTCTTCAAGCTAACACCGATTTCGATTTTGCCTCCGAGTTTGAGATTCAACTCGTAGGAGCGCCAGGACTAGTGGCAAGCGACATTATCCTTTAATAGAACTGCCTTGAAAATAAAGCAAGAGGCAGAATTCTGATAGTTGAATAGTTGCGGCGAGAGGTAAGTTTAGCTTGCCTCTCTCTTTTATAGTTGTTCGATCGCGCTGCGTATACATGAGAAAATCAGATAATACAATCGCAATACAAGCGATGATGCCACAGAAGGAAAAAAATGTCGGAGAATTTGAGAAGCCAAATTGTGACGCAAGGAGTGCTGCGATCGCACCATTCAATCAGGCTTTTATGTTGTTAGTAATTACTTTATACATAATTGCAGAAACCACCAAAAAAATAAATCTCAATATGCAAAATCAACATTATCTAAAATCTTTGTTCAGATAGTGTTGGTTTTGCCAAGAGTAATAAAAGAAAGTTCATGATTATTTTTGATGAAAATAAAAAATTACGCTTGTAGTGTAGTATCATACTCTTGTTATTCTGAATACAGTAAAAACGTTCTCAAATCTATGAAATTCCGTAGGAGATTATCTGCTTGTTCCCCAGCAGACTACTACTGGAATCTGTGAGGATATAAAGCACAAGGACATCAAATGACTCTTGGCATCATTTTTAATTTTGATGCCAACATCAATATATCTAGCGCTTCTCAAATCTTCTCAGAATCTTCAGACTTAACAGCAAAGACCTGTTTCAATCAGGTCTAGTTCAGTTGTATCTTCCCAACAGTTATTTCTCCACCTTGTTTTCTCGGCGTTGCTGAATAATAGTGTGAAATTCAAAAATTGAATGTTTGAAACTGTTCTCTTTCTAACTGATGTGTATTACAGGATTATTTTATGAGCAGTGGAACATTTGGTTCGGCATTCGTCGCAAATAATGGTTTTAATGTCAACAATGGGGGATGGACTAGCTTTGATCGCTTTCCCAGACAAGTAGCTGATGTCAACGGAGATGGTTTAGCTGATATCATCGGTTTTGGTCAAAATGCGGTCTTTGTATCTCTCGGTCAAAGCAATGGAACATTTGGTTCGGCATTCATCGCAAATAATAGTTTTAATGTCACCGGTGGGGGATGGACTAGCTTTGATCGCTTTCCCCGCCAAGTAGCTGATGTCAACGGAGATGGTTTAGCTGATATCATCGGTTTTGGTCAGAATTCTGTCTTTGTATCTCTCGGTCAAAGCAATGGAACATTTGGTTCGGCATTCATTGCAAATAATAGTTTTAATGTCACCGGTGGGGGATGGACTAGCTTTGATCGCTTTCCCCGCCAAGTAGCTGATGTCAACGGGGATGGTTTAGCTGATATCATCGGTTTTGGTCAAAATTCTGTCTTTGTATCTCTCGGTCAAAGCAATGGAACATTTGGTTCGGCATTCATTGCAAATAATAGTTTTAATGTCACCGGTGGGGGATGGACTAGCTTTGATCGCTTTCCCCGACAGGTAGCTGATGTCAACGGAGATGGTCGAGCTGATATCATTGGGTTTGGCCAAAATGCGGTCTTTGTATCTCTTGGCCAAAGCAATGGAACATTTGGTTCAGCATTCGTCGCAAGTAATGCTTTTAATGTCAACAATGGGGGATGGACTAGCTTTAATCGCTTTCCCCGACAGGTAGCTGATGTCAACGGAGATGGTTTCGCTGATATTATTGGTTTTGGTGAAAATGCTGTTTTTGTATCTCTCGGTCAAAGCAATGGAACATTTGCTCCTGAAGTTGTCGCAAATAACAGTTTTAATGTCAACGGTGGAGGATGGACTAGCTTTGATCGCTTTCCCCGACAGGTAGCTGATGTCAATGGAGATGGTCGGGCTGATATCATTGGGTTTGGTCAGAATGCGGTCTTTGTATCTCTCGGTCAAAGCAACAATACTATTAACGGTGGTAGTGGCAACGATATCCTCAATGGGGGTAGTGGCAACGATACTATTAATGGTGGTGCTGGCAACGATACTATTAACGGCGCTAGTGGCAACGATATCCTCAATGGAGAAGTTGGTAATGACACATTCAAAGGCAGTCAGGGTAACGACAGCATTAATGGTGGAGATGGCATTGATATCGCAGACTACAGCCAACTAGGTCAAAGCATTACCTTATCAGGTGTCGGAACCATTCAAAAAGCTGGAGGATTGGGGCAAGACACGCTCTTTAAAGTCGAAAGGGTTATTGCCAATTCTAGTGTTGCCAACAATACCATCGATGCATCCCAATCTTTGCCTGGGGTATCTATCACCGTTAACCTGCAAACGCAGAGTTTGGCTGCTAATAACGTTCCTGGCTTGGGAACATTGTCATTTACTGCGGTCAACTTTGATAATGTCATCGGCACAAATGCAAATGACTCTATTATTGGTGACAATCAAAATAACCAGTTATCCGGTGGTGGTGGCAACGATACCATTAACGGTGGTGGTGGCAACGACACTCTAAAAGGTGGTGCAGGCAGTGACACCTTTAAAGGTAGTCAAGGTAACGACAACATTGATGGTGGAGATGGTATTGATATTGCAGACTACAGCCAACTAGGTCAAAGCATCACCTTATCAGGTGTCGGAACCATTCAGAAAGCTGGAGGATTGGGGCAAGACACGCTCTTTAAAGTCGAAAGGGTTATTGCCAATGCTAGTGTTGCCAACAATACCATCGATGCATCCCAATCTTTGCCTGGGGTATCTATCACCGTTAACCTGCAAACCCAGAGTTTGGCTGCTAATAACGTTCCTGGTTTGGGAACATTGTCATTTACTGCGGTCAACTTTGATAATGTCATCGGCACAAATGCAAATGACTCTATTTTTGGTGATAACCAAAATAACGAGTTATCCGGTAATAATGGCAACGATACCATTAACGGTGGTGGTGGCAACGATCGCCTCATTGGCGGTAATGGAACTGATCTTCTCACTGGAGGATCGGGTAACGATATTTTCGAGTTCAACTCAGTTTCTGAGAGTCAACCTGGTTTGTTGCGAGATGTGATCAATGACTTCGTTGGAAACGGTAACTTGGTAGGGGATCAAATTGATCTATTTAGCATTGATGCCAACTCCGCTACTCTGCTGGTTAACGATGCGTTTACTTTTATTGGGACAAACTCATTTACCGCAGCCGCTCAAGTCCGTTATGTAGGAGGCATTCTCCAAGGTAACATCAATGCGAATCTTACTGCTGACTTTGAGATTCGGCTTGCAGGAGCGCCAGGACTAGTGGCAAGTGACATTATTCTTTAATAGAACTGCCTTGAAAATAAGGCAAGAGGAAGAATTTTGATAGTTGAATAGTTGCGGCGAGAGGTAATATCATGTCCGACTAAATACTTGTCATTACGTTCGCCCCTGGCGTTCCCGTTGGCGCAGCCTCTCGTAGAGAAGGGTACGCAGCGATAGCGGAGTGAAGTAATCGCAATGATTCTGTGATTGCGATTACTTCACTCCGTTCCACTGGCAATGACATATCATAAGTAGATTAAGCGGACATGATATAAGTTTAGCTTGCCTCTCTCTTTTATAGTTGTTCGATCGCGCTGCGTATACATGAGAAAATCAGATAATACAATCGCAGTACAAGCGATGATGCCAGGGAAGGAAAAAAAATGTCGGAGAATTTGAGAAGCCAAATTGTGACGCAAGGGGTGCAGCGATCGCCTAATCGAGCTATGCTGCGTGCAGTTGGTTTTAAAGATGAAGATTTCAATAAAGCTATTGTGGGCATTGCCAATGGCTATAGTACAATTACTCCCTGTAATATGGGGATAAATCAACTGGCGCAAAGGGCAGAGGTTGGGATTAAAAGCGCCGGGGCAATGCCGCAGATGTTCGGCACGATTACTATTAGTGATGGGATTTCGATGGGAACTGAAGGGATGAAATATTCCCTAGTATCGCGGGAAGTCATTGCCGATTCCATTGAAACCGCCTGTACTGGACAAAGTATGGATGGTGTACTAGCGATTGGCGGTTGTGATAAAAATATGCCAGGGGCAATGCTGGCGATCGCTCGGATGAATATCCCTGCAATATTCGTTTACGGTGGCACTATTAAACCCGGTCACTACAACGGACGCGATTTAACCGTTGTCAGTTCTTTTGAAGCTGTTGGTCAATACAGTGCTGGAAAAATTGATGAAAAGGAACTGTTAGAAGTTGAAAGTCGGGCTTGTCCTGGTGCTGGTTCCTGTGGGGGAATGTTCACGGCTAACACCATGTCTTCAGCATTTGAAGCATTGGGAATGAGTTTGCCCTATTCTTCAACAATGGCGGCGGAAGATGCCGAAAAAGCCGACAGCACAGAAAAATCAGCCTTTGTCTTAGTCGAAGCCATTCGCAAACAAATCTTACCCCGGCAAATTATCACTCGCAAATCTATAGAGAATGCTATCTCTGTGATTATGGCAGTGGGTGGTTCGACCAATGCCGTATTGCATTTTTTAGCGATCGCCCGCGCTGCTAATGTAGAGTTAACGCTGGATGATTTTGAAACTATCCGCGCCCGTGTTCCCGTTTTGTGTGATTTAAAACCAAGCGGTAAATATGTCGCTACAGATTTGCACAAAGCTGGTGGCATTCCCCAAGTAATGAAGATGTTACTTGTGCATGGCTTATTGCATGGTGACAGCCTCACCATTAGCGGCCAAACCATTGCAGAGATATTAGCAGACATCCCAGAAGAACCATCTGCCAATCAAGATGTGATTCGGACTTGGAATAACCCAATGTATGCTCAAGGACACTTAGCCATCCTTAGAGGTAATCTGGCAACAGAAGGGGCTGTCGCTAAAATTACCGGGGTGAAAAAACCAGTAATTACCGGGCCTGCACGGGTGTTTGAATCAGAGGAAGCCTCTTTAGATGCAATTTTGGCGGGTAAAATTCAAGCTGGCGATATTCTAGTTATCCGTTATGAAGGGCCTAAGGGCGGCCCTGGGATGCGAGAAATGTTGGCTCCCACCTCAGCAATTATCGGTGCTGGCTTGGGTGATGCTGTGGGATTAATTACCGACGGACGCTTTTCTGGCGGTACTTACGGCATGGTGGTTGGTCATGTTGCGCCAGAAGCAGCCGTTGGTGGTGCGATCGCTCTTGTAGAAGAAGGCGATAGTATTACTATTGATGCACCATCTCGTTTATTGCAGTTGAATATATCCACAGAAGAATTGGCCCGTCGCCGTGCCAACTGGCAACCTCCTGCTCCACGTTACACTAAAGGCGTGTTAGCGAAATATGCCAAATTGGTATCTTCTAGCAGTCTTGGTGCTGTGACAGATTTGGACTTGTTTTAACGGCGTTGCATATTTGCGGGATGATTTTGCTAGTTTTGTGGGATGGGCATCTTGCCACTGGTGTCAACTTAAGCTCAAACGCTTATCCCACAGGGATTTTACCCCCCTTAATCCCCCCTTTCTAAGGGGGGAAAAAGAAATCTATCTAGTTCCCTCCCCAATATATCGGGGAGGGTTAGGGTGGGGTAACGCAGATTCTCATGGGAAGCCCGTTTTGACAAGGGTTTCACGTTAACTTGACACCAATGGCATCTTGCCAGTCCCTTGTATTTCAGGGCGGGCGAGACGCCCTGAAATACAAGAATCATCCCTTAATTCAGCAACGCCGTTTTAACTATTAGACATAGGAGTGAAAATTAATTCTACGTTGCTCGAAATCCTTGGTAGGGACAATTCATGTAGATGCAAAGCGGCTTCCCGCAGGGTATTTTCCCTACATCATTTTCACTCCTATGTCTATTACGCTTTAAGTCTCCCACTGACTCCTGACTCCTGATATCAAGTCTGGTTAAACACTTATAAAACGTCATTGCGAGTGGAACGAAGCAATCCCAATGTCTCTGCGATTGCTTCACTTCGTACCCTGCGGGAACGCCAAGGACGAACGCAATGACAACTAATTACCCGGACATGATATGACTCCTGACTCCTGACTCCTGAATTCTGTTCGATAAAAAAGAGCCAGAGAACTAACTCTCTGGCTCAAAGCTGGAGACAAAAAAATCATTAATTGAAGGCTAACTTGGTAAGAACCTAAATTCTTCCCAGGTTATGCAGCCCTAACACAGCGCCCACTCCTAAGATATGACCAAAGGCGGTAGTTGCTAAAAGGGCTGGTAAACCAAAACCACCAAACAAATTGGATGAGGGTAGTCCTGGTTCTGCGTTGGGATACTTGATGGTAGATTTACCAAAGGCAATGGCAACGATGTTCGCGAGAACTATAATTAGCCCAACTGTAGGACTCCATTCTAGGGGTGTGGTTGCAGCAGCGAGTAAGGTTGAAGTAAACACCTGATTAGCTCCTGAAATTTATTAACGATTGAAAATATAATCTGAAACTTTCCGAAGCAAATTCCAGAAACTACCCAATTTTGCATCAATATTTAACAGTTATTCTTACTACTTAATACAATATTGGGTTTCACTCCTCTACCCAACCTTACATTTGATGCACTTCTTTAGTTGTATTACTTTAATACGTGTATTTCAAAAATTGAATATTAGTTCTATATCCATACATCGTGTCTGCGTACAAAATTATATATGAAAAAATTAGGACTTACGCAAGGGTAACGGAAAACGAACCACAGAGGGCACAGAGGTCACGGAGGAATGAGAGTTTGAGAGGGTTTTTGCGTAAGTCCTAAAAATATAACTTTCATCTATCAAAAGTATGAGATGCAAATATAGGAATTTCCTATATCTAAAGAAATTAAATCTTTATTTTTAATCTCTAAAGTATACTTCTGGCAGAAGATGTAAAAAAATATTAGACATAGTAAATTAAAATCAATATTAATCAAAGTTCCTAAAGTATCCAGGTAAGTGTGCTATACACGAGCTTGAAACCGCCTAAAACTTTGTGAAAATCAGCAACACACAAACTATGAACTCTACCACCGAAAAACGTATTGCCTTGATTTCCGTCCACGGAGACCCGGCGATTGAAATAGGGAAAGAAGAAGCAGGGGGACAAAACGTTTATGTGCGCCACGTGGGTGAAGCACTAGCAGAGCTAGGATGGCAAGTTGATATGTTTACCCGCAAAGTGAGTGTAGAGCAAGACTTGATTGTTCAACACAACGAGAATTGTCGAACTATTCGTTTAAAAGCTGGCCCTCTTGAGTTTGTGCCGCGAGATGAGATTTTTGAATATCTGCCGGAATTTGTGGATAATTTCCTCAAATTTCAAGTCAAAAATGAGATTACATACCAGTTAGTTCACACTAATTACTGGCTCTCTAGTTGGGTGGGAATGGAGTTAAAGAAAATCCAAGAGAGTAAACAGGTTCACACCTACCACTCATTAGGAGCTGTAAAATATAACACTATAGAAGATATTCCTCTGATTGCAAGTCAGCGATTAGCAGTGGAAAAAGATGTATTGGAAGTAGCAGAGCGAATTGTAGCGACAAGTCCGCAAGAACAGCAACACATGCGATCGCTAGTTTCCACTAAAGGCAATATCGACATCATTCCCTGCGGTACAGATATTCAGCGCTTTGGTTCGATTGCACGAGAAGCAGCTAGAAATGAATTGGGTATTGACAAAGAAGCCAAAGTTGTATTGTATGTAGGACGTTTTGACCAACGCAAAGGTATAGAAACCTTAGTCCGGGCAGTAAACGAATCTCAATTACGCGATTCTAAGAATCTCCAGCTAATTATTGGTGGTGGTAGTACTCCAGGTAACAGCGACGGGATTGAGCGCGATCGCATTGAGCAAATTGTCAACGAATTGGGGATGAGCGACTTGACCACCTTTGCAGGTCGTCTGAGTCAAGATATTTTGCCAACTTATTACGCGGCTGCTGATGTTTGCGTTGTTCCCAGTCACTATGAACCTTTTGGACTCGTAGCGATCGAAGCAATGGCAAGTGGTACACCAGTGGTGGCTAGTGATGTCGGTGGACTTCAGTTTACAGTAGTCAATGAAGAAACTGGTTTATTGGCACCACCGCAAGATGTCGATGCTTTTGCGTCTGCCATTGACCGAATTCTTTTCAATCCAGAGTGGCGTGACGAATTGGGTAAAGCTGGTAGAAAGCGCGTCGAAAGTAAGTTTAGTTGGCATGGTGTAGCAACTCAGTTGAGTGAGCTTTATACCGAACTGCTACAAACAGCCAAAGAAACCTTATTACTCGCTAAATAACCTTACAAGCAACCCCATAGGATTAGGATCAAATCATTTACAGACCGATAACTTCTGTAGACACGCAAAATTTGTGTCTTTATCAAACAACCTTTAATCGAACAGTATTGCCAACTAACTGTAGGGATTTGGCGATACTGTTTGATTTTATGAGCAATACCTTTTACCGTTCGGTTAAGGTTTTTTGATGAAAATTCTAGATCACAAAAATGCGATAAATCGCCGTCTCTACAATAATCAGTCCTTTGTAGAGACGGCGATTCATCGCGTCTCTTGTTTTAACCGAACAGTATTGGGATTCGACACTCTCTTGTCTGTTCCCTGTTAAGAGTTCCCTCCCTACGCAAGTAAGTTCAGTAATCAAATCGGATTCTTATATGTGATTTGGAACTATACTGAGCATCGACCTTTGAACGCGAATGGCCATGCAACCAGTTGACTTCACCACCCTTACAGCTACTTGTAGCGAAATCCGCGCTAACTGGCTGCCCTCGCGGACAGAACAGGTTTACCAGCGCGATCGCTACACTATTGCCATAGCATTACGCACCCTAAAACAGCGAGATTGGCTACAAATTTCTTGGCATCCCCAAGCTGCACATATTTGTATTGGCGATCCACCACCGCGATCGCCTGATACTTTTACCTTTAGTCAACAATTAATCCACCAATTGGGTGGTTTGGCACTGGTAGCGATTGAAGCGATCGCTCCTTGGGAGCGTGTGATTGATTTACAATTTGCCCGTCGTCCCGGAGAAAGCGCCCTATATCATGTCTATGCAGAAATTATGGGCAAGTATAGCAACGTCATTCTCACCGACGCCAGCAATATAATTATCACCGCCGCCCATCAAGTCAGTCAGCAACAATCTAGTGTCCGTCCCATCCAAACCGGACAACCTTATGAAACACCGCCAAAACTAACTGGGACTGTCCCCAGTTTGAGCGAATCTCAAGAACGTTGGCAAGAACGGGTAAGTTTAGTACCAGGGGCAATCAAGCGGCAATTGCTGAAAAGTTATAGTGGCTTGAGTGCCGCATTACTAGAATTAATGCTGCTAGAAGCAAATATTGCACCAGAAACATCCACCGATACTCTCAACTCCGACGACTGGCGACGGTTGTTTGAGCGTTGGCAAGAATGGCTGCAAGCTTTGGATGCCAAAAAATTTCAACCCGCTTGGACAAAAGATGGTTACACCGTAATGGGTTGGGGTGCAGTTGAAAAAGTCAAAAATATCCAAGAGTTGCTTAACTGTTATTACAGTAACCAGATTGACCAACAGTTATTTTCCCAATTGCGCCATCAGTTGAGTCAGAAATTGAATAATATTCTGGCGAAATTACGGAATAAAGCTCAAACCTTTAAGACGCGCTTGCAGCAATCAGATCAAGCCGATGAGTATCGGCAAAAAGCTGATTTATTGATGGCTCACCTGCAAAACTGGGAACCGGGGATGAAAGAAATTATCCTTGCTGATTTTGAGACAAATTTACCAGTAGCGATCGCACTCCAGCCAGATAAAAATGCCGTCCAAAATGCCCAAAGTCTTTACAAACAGCACCAAAAGCTGAAACGCGCTCGTGCTGCCGTCGAACCGCTACTATTGGAAGTACAGACAGAAATTGAGTATTTAGAACAAGTAGAAGCTGCGATCGCTCAGATAGATACCTACCAAACATCAGAAGATTTACGAGCTTTAGAAGAAATCCGCGAAGAATTGATTGGACAAAAGTATCTGGAAGATCCAGAATACCGCAGTCGGAGTGCCAATGAACCCCCCAGCACCAACTTTCATCGTTATCTTACCCCCAGTGGCTTTGAAGTATTAATCGGTCGTAACAATCGCCAAAATGACCAATTGACCTTTCGTGTAGCAGGGGATTATGACATCTGGTTCCACGCTCAAGAAATTCCAGGAAGTCATGTATTACTACGTTTAGAACCGGGTGCTGTGGCAGAAGAAGCTGATTTGCAGTTTGTAGCTAATCTCGCTGCATATTACAGTCGCGCCCGTCAGAGTGAGCAAGTGCCAGTAGTTTACACTCAGCTAAAACACGTTTACAAACCCAAAGGAGCAAAACCAGGAATTGCCATTTACAAGCAGGAAACCATACTTTGGGGAAAACCGCAATTAAGGCAAGAGACGCGATGAATCGCCGTCTCTACAATAATCAGTCTTTTGTAGAGACGGCGATTTATCGCGTCTTTATGATGTATCGCGTCTTTATGATCATTTATCCCATCTTTGCGATCTATAATTGTCATCAACCGAACCGTATTGCCCTCATTCCGGTAAACCCTCAACCCGCATCAAATCTAATTCCCGTTCAAATATTTCATCAATTGGCAACATTTGACCATCAACAGTCATAAATTTATGGTCTTTTGTTGCCCGAATCAATGAGCCATCTTCCAAGCAATACTCAAACACTTCTTGTTCTCCGCGATCGTGCCATTGTGCCACAGGTTGCGTGTAAATATTCCCATTATCATCAACGCTGTATACAGTACATTCAATGCCTTTTTCGACAATTTCCCCAATCGGCATTAATCCATATTCTACGGTCAATATCTCCGTGTCATAGCTTAAACAATATTCAGCAAACTTCAACATCTGCTCAAATAATTCATCCGCAACTTTTTTCGGAACACCATTTTTAGCTGCGCCATCTACGAATTTTTCTCGCTGCTTTTGCATCTCAGAAACTTTCTTTTTACCCATCGCCCGACGCAGCAAGTCAGCTTGTCCTAAGGAATATCCCGCCATATCCTGAGCAATTTTCATGATTTGCTCTTGATAGACCATAATTCCATAAGTTTCGTCTAATATTGGTTCCAGAATTTGGTGTTGATAATCAATCTTTTCTCGACCATGTTTGCGGTTAATAAATTTAGGAATTAGTCCCGCATCTAATGGGCCTGGTCGATAAAGTGCCAAAATTGAAGAAATATCTTCTATATTAGAAGGTTTCAAATCTCGCACGATCTGACGCATTCCAGAAGATTCTAATTGAAATATCCCTTCTAACTCACCTGCTTCTAATAGTTCATAAGTTTTTTGGACATCTTTAGGTAAACTGCTATGTTCACCTTTAGCTAATATCCTCTGGGCTTTTCTTTCATCGCGAGGAATTTCATCGGGATCAACCCGATATCCTCTCGTTTCTTGAATCAAATCCACAGTTTTTTGAATCAGTGTCAGGTTCCGTAAACCCAGAAAATCCATTTTCAACAAACCCATTGATTCCAGGTCTTCCATGAAGTATTGGGTAATCACGGAACCGTCATTATTCTTCTGTAGCGGCACAATTTGATCAAGTGGTTCGTCTGAAATTACCACACCTGCTGCATGAACACCAAAAGTTTTGTTAGTTCCTTCAATTCGCATCGCCATATCAAGCCAATGGCGAACATGGGGTTCTTTATCATATTTCTCTTTAAACTCTGGTTCTGGAGTTTTATCAGAAATCATCACCTTGAGTTTCGTTGGTTTCCCCCGCACCACAGGAATCATTTTCGCCATTTTGTCAGCTTCCCCGTATGGAATATTCAACACTCTGGCGACATCTTTCAAAACCGCTTTAGAAGTTAGACGGTTAAAAGTAATGATTTGGGCAACTCTATCTGCACCATATTTATCAGTGACATATTCAATAACTTTATCCCGTTGTTCAATACAGAAATCTGTATCAATATCAGGCATGGATTTACGTTCTGGGTTCAAAAAGCGCTCGAATAGTAACCCATGATGTACAGGATCAATATTAGTAATCCGCATTGCATAAGCAACTAATGAACCAGCCGCCGAACCCCGACCTGGCCCCACAGGAATATTATTATCTCTAGCAAATTTGATGTAGTCCCATACAACTAAAAAGTATTTGGAAAAACCCATCTGCTGAATCATTTTCAACTCGTATTCCAATCTTTCTTTATAGACGGAATCGACTTCTTGGCGAGATTTGCGATTTAAGCGTTCTAACAGTCCACTCCATGCAACATCTTCGGCATAGGTGTCAGCAGTATGACCAGAAGGAATAGGAGGTGTAGGAATTTGAGGCTCACCCATGATATGGTAAGGCTCGACTTTATCGGCCACTTCTTCGGTGGTAGCTACAGCTTCTACAATTACATCATCCGGTAAATGGTCGCGAAATAGCTGTCGCATCTCCTCACCAGATTTGAGATATTCTGTGCCGCTATAACGCATCCGCTTATCTTCAATAATTAACTTGCCAGTTTGGATACATAGCAAAGCGTCGTGGGCTTCAACGTCGAAACAAGAAATAAAATGTGAATCATTCGTAGCAATAATTTTAATGCCTAGCTCTCTAGCAATTTTAACTATTTCAACATTCACAATTCGGTCTTCTTGAGAACCGTGGTCTTGAATTTCTATATAATAATCATCACCAAAAATATCTTTATACCACTGAGCAACTTTCCGGGCGGCATCTGGTCTATTACTGAGAATGGCTTGGGGAACTTCTCCACCCAAGCAAGCACTAGTGACAATCAAGCCTTCATGATATTCTTTTAATAAATCTTTATTAATACAAGGACGAGAAAAAATTCCTTTCCCTTGAACACCTTTAAGGTGAGAAATTGTGGTTAACTTAACTAAATTTTTGTAACCTTTGGTATTTTTAGCTAAAACGACTTGATGATATTTCGGGCGGCGTTCTTGTTTCTCGATATCGCCATTAATTACATACATTTCATTGCCGATAATCGGCTTAATATTTTGACTACGGCAGATTTTGATCAGTTCAATGGCTCCATACATGACACCATGATCGGTAAGAGCGATCGCTTTCATTCCCAGTGCGATCGCTTGATCCACCAACTCTGGTAACTGACTTGCACCATCAAGTAGACTGTAGTCACTGTGAATATGTAAAGGGACAAAGGACATAAGCGTCTCCAACCACAAGCCAAGATATCTCTAGGGGCCTACCTTGTGGTATACCCTTTCGAGCTAGATTTTGCAAAGCAACGGAATCTTAGATTAACAGTTTTTACATAAAATTAAAGCTGTTCTTTTTCCGAAATTGTCACTATCATCAGTGTTGTTTTAATAGTTACAGCAGTTAATCAGCATCTAACTAATGAGTCAAAAAGAGAGTACTACTTCGCCTGAAACCAAAGCTCGCCCTTGGTGGCAGCGTATCCCTCTCACATTGCAAATTCTCATCGCCCTAGTAGCCGCAGTCAGCGTCGGAATTGCCCTTGGTGCAGGGAATCCTAATCCCAGCAACGCCACTTTAATCAACAATTTAGCAATTCCGGCTGAATTGGTCTTAAAGGCTCTCCGCGCCCTAGCTACACCCCTGATTCTGGTGGCAGTGCTGCACACCTTAATGACTACCAATATCCCTGGTACAGCCGGACGGCGGTTGGCAGTGTTACTTTTAACCAACACTACCGTGGCTATTTTGGTGGGACTTTTCGTAGCGAATGTACTGCGTCCGGGTACTTGGGGCAATGTAGCCACCTCAACCAGTACAGAAATAACTCCTCAGAGTCTTGACCCTTGGGGAATACTCAAAGATGCTGTACCGGAAGCTGTCCTGAAGCCATTAGTTGATAATAATGTCATCCAACTGATTGTGATTGCTCTAAGTTTTGGCATCGTTCTGCGGGCATTAAAAACTGAACAAATCGCCCAAGGGAAGAATGGATTCCAGCCAATTGAGGATGTCATCGGAATTTTATTTGAAGCGGTAGTTCGTGTCCTCAACTGGGTAATTGCCTTAGTACCTTTCGCAGTCTTTGGGATTGTTGCTAAAACGGTTGCTATGCAGGGATTTACACCATTTAAATCTTTGGGTGCATTCATCGTAGCGGTGCTGTTAGCGCTGGTATTGCAGGCGTGCTACTACCTCACCAGAGTAAAATTTGGTTCTTGGGTACACCCGTTAAAATTCCTAGCTGGCGGTTCTGATGCCTTTTTGACTGCTTTCTCAACTTCTTCTTCTGCGGCGGCAATGCCCATAACTTTTGAAGTTTTGCAAACAAAAGTTGGTTTAAGGGAATCTTCTGCTGCCTTGGGGGCATTAGTCGGGGCAAATTTCAACAATGATGGCACTGCCCTCTATGAAGCAATGTCTGCGTTGTATATTTCCCAACTAATTGGACAACATCTAAGTCTGGGACAGCAGTTAATTGTTATCCTCACCTCAATTTTTGCATCTGTAGGTGCGGCAAATATTCCCAATGCTGGACTGGTAACGATGACACTAGTATTCACTTCTGTAGGCTTACCTACCCAGTACATCGCTTTGCTAGTTACTGTAGACTGGTTTCTGGATCGCTGCCGCACTGCCATTAATGTCATGGGAGATATGACTGTCAGTGCTTTACTTGACGGCAAAAAGCCTCGTTCTGTAGACGAGGCTTAGTTTGTTGGCTTTCAGATAGCTAATGCTGTTGAGGCCCTTTGGCGTCACATTCTTTAGTCCAGCAGCGTTCTAAAAGTTGAAGACGCCAGATTAATGCAAAACGTTGAGGATTCAATACTAATTTAGTATCGCGACTAAATAAAGGCTGGTTCAGATACTGCCAAAGGGGAAATTTAATTTTGGTGTGTTTTGGAGTCATAAGAACAATAATTTAATATAAAAGTTTTGTCTAGGAAGTCCTTGGTACTGTTTTTCTAGTTAAAGGCTACACTGCGCTTTTGCAATTGTCTTGGTTGCAATTGCGGAATTTCAGCGAGTGAATTTATGTTATTTCCGCTTTAATACTGAAATTGCACGCACTATTTTTCTGATTCTGCATTCCGTGAAAAGTCACACCTACCATTTCACGAAATTTCTGCTACAGATACATTGGTAAGGGTGTACATAATAAGACTTGTGATTTCTGTTACTAAACGTGAATTTACAGTTGATCTTAAGAGTACTCCAAGTAAAAAAATACCCAGTTGTCATTGCATTCGCGTAGCGTCTCATAGAGAGCGAAGCGAAGCAATCGCAGGGGTTGAGATTGCTTCTCTTCTCTACGAGAGGCTACGCCAACGAGACGCTCCGCGAACGCAACGCTTGCAATGACGGGTTTTGGATCATTTATTTTGTGGAACACTCTTAATTCCTCTGAAATTTTGAATTGCTTTTCATCCCACCGTTACCACCCGCCGAATTTCGTCGCTACGAAACCCGATCGCCATTGGCCGACGTATGCCTAAAAGTGCTACTACGTCGTACAATTCCAGCACCACTCCTTCTATTCGCAGGGAATGGACAATATCGCCGCTTCTGAGGTCAATCACTAGTAACCCACAGCGAGGCTCAACGTTTTTCTGGTGCAATTTCTCGTCTAAAGCCAAGCCGCTAAAAGTCTTGTTATGCCTGGGTTGGGAAATTCCCACTACTGCAAAGTTGCCATAAAATACACAACCACGCAGATATCCCGGACAAAAGGCGACTGGCTCAAATACTCCCCGCTTTAAGTCGGCAAAGCCAAACTCCCCCGTACCTGAGTTGAGTAGCCAGAGTTTTTCCTGATGCCATCGGGGGGAGTGGGGCATGGAAAGCCCCCGCAACACGATTTCATTGCTTTCTACGTCAATGACACAGCCCCCATTTGCCCGATGCTCCCGCCAGCCTTCAGATACATCCGATTGGCTAACAGCAGTAACGTATTTGGGTTTTTCTTGCTGCATTGCCAACCCATTCAGGTGACATCTATCTTCTGCCGCTAGCTTGCTGATAAAAGTTGGTTGCCATAGAGGAACGAAACTGTGGGTTTCGCTGACTGTTCCTAAACAACTAAATAAAGTATTGACAAATAATATTTTTTGTGGTTCTAAATTTTTATCTTCTGCTTTACTCAAAGCGATATCGTGAATATCCAAATCTCCCGTCACATAACTCACCTGGGGCAAATAGAGAGCATCGTAGCCTTGGTGGTTTTGTCCGGGTTCGATAATGTTTTCAAATCGCCACAGTTGGTACAAGGTACTCATATACAGGCTGTTGCCATTGGCATACAACCCCATGCAGCGCTCAAAGCTACGTTCAAATACAGATAATTTGCCGTTTGGTTGCAAGCCGATGAAGAATAACTTCCCTGCTTGATAGGTACTGAAGGATAGACTGAGGTTTTGCTCATACAGCCAAGCGGTAAACTGGCGAGAAGCGTTGATTTCTAAAGATGGTTTGTCAGTGTTGTTTTCATTGGAATTCACTTGGCTTAGACTCCTTGATAACTCTGGTGTTTAGGCGATGAAAATTTTGCCGCAGGGCAGAAACAACCTTTGACTCGATGTTGCGACTGTTGGACATTAGCTGCACTGAGCGATCGCCCTTAAGATATTTCGTAGTCAGGGTTATTCATCTCTGAAATTTACCAGAGTATTGTCGGAGTGCCTTTAAAACAATAGATCGTTTTATAACACAAGGATATATTGTGTATAATCTAAAACTTAAAAATCTCAGACATCTGCCTCAAGATAGATAACTAAAATTTACTTGGGCGACTCTGCATATCGACAAAAAAATGGGATGAGCAATCTTGCCCATCCCAGAAGAAAAAAGAGAATTTTCTCAAAAGCGATTTCGTTAGGTTAAACTTCCCACTATCTAATAATGAGTACCTGTTTTCCGATGATTGATGGCAGTAACAGCATCAGGTTTGAGTAATTTACCTTCATCCACAGTTGCATACACAACCCAGTGATCGCCACATTCCAGACGTTGGTTGACTGAACACTCCAAATATGCTAAAGCGTCGGTGAGGACAGTACAACCGTTATCTGCAACTGCTGTGCTAAAGTTGGCAAATCTATCTTCCCCAGGGGCGAAAGATTTACGGAAATGCTTCATGTATTCTTGATGATTGCCTTCAGGTAGAATATTTAAGGCAAACTTACCGCCTGGATACATTAAAGATTCGATCGCTCGCTCTTTAGCGATCGCAACTGTGATTCCGGGTGGGTTAAAGGTAGCTTGAGAAACCCAAGCGCCTAACATCGCGGTAGACACGTCTCCTTGTTTCGCTGTCACCACGCAAACGGAACCAACAATCCTACCCACAGCCTGTTCCACTGGAGTAGCGGCTTGTTGGGGTACGCGTACCTTTTTAGCCTTTTTCAGTGTTTGAGCAAAGTCTGTACCTAATTCTTCACAGAACTTGAGAGTGACATCATCAGGTTTAAACTTCACCTTCAGGGTGTCAAAACCAAAGCGATATCCAGCATCGCGGAGTTTACCTTCGATTAAGTCAAAGGCTTCGCCACTCCAGCCATAAGAACCAAATACCCCGGCGAGTTTGCTGTTGTCACCACTCGATAACACAATCCCTAAAGCAGTATGTATGGGAGTTGGTGCATGACCACCGATGGTCGGAGAACCGATGATAAAACCCTCTGACTGTGCGAGGTTGATGCGAATTTCATCAGGGGTAGCAAATTCGCAGTTAATCGATTTAACTGCGACTCCACCTTTAGTTAGTCCCAGAGCGATCGCTTGTGCTAAAGTCGCTGTATTTCCGTAAGCTGAAGCGTAAAGTAGGGCAACGGAAATTTCGCGATCGTTGTGAGAACGGCTCCACTCTCCATAAGCTTTGGTGAGTTCGATTAAGCTGCTGCGTACCAAAGGCCCGTGACCCACAGCATACATTCTCACCTGCAAATCTGATATTTTCTCCAAAGCTGCTTGCACATGAGGAGTTTGGGGAGCCATCAGGCAGTTAAAGTAGTAACGCTGGTCTTCTTTGAGCGCTTCCCAGTTATCATCAAACACTTCATCACCACAAAGATGAGTTGCAAATAACTTATCTGTGTAGAGAATTTGAGTTTGCTGATCGTAGGTACAAAGTCCTTCCGGCCAACGCGGACTGGGAGTGGGTAGGAATTTCAAAACATGACCCTTACCTAAATCCAGAGTTTCTTTCCCCCGCATCACCAAGACATTTAAATCTTGCTCTAAGAAAGCAGCACGCAAATTGTTCGCACCAGGAAGAGAACAGACAAAAGTTACCTGTGGTGCCAGTTCTAAAATTGCTTTGAGGGTTGCAACTCGATTGGGACTAAAATGACCCAGGATTATATAATCCAAACTTTGTAAATCTAAAGTCTGCCGCAATGCCTCTAAATAAATTTCGGTAAAGCTTTCTGGCGGTGGATCGATAAGTGCGGTTTTATCAGCTTCAATTAAATAGCAATTGGAGGTTGTACCTCTTTCAAGTGCGTATTCAATTTCAAACCGCAGACGTGACCAACTACGTGCTCTGATCGCTTTAGTATTTGTAGCAATTGGTAAAACTTGTACGTCGCGTGGCTTGGAATTGGTCATAGCTGTTGGATAAAGTTAGGGAACAGGGAATAGGTTATAGAGCAATACGGTTCAGTTAAGGCTAAAACTCTTTATCAAAGTCAAATTTTTTAACGAACCGCAGAGGCACAGAGGGAACAGAGAGAAGAAAAAATGCTTAACCCAAGCGTATTGGGTTATAGAGTATGGATCATAGGAAACAGGGGATAGTTTTCTTTGCTGTCCCCTGTCACCTATTACCTCTTCCCAATTTCTTAGTAGTAATTACCTACTTTGCGATGGCGAACGGCTGTCAATCCATCGTTTTTGGAGACACGACCTTCTTGGACAGTGCAGTATAAAATCCAGTGGTCGCTGCATTCCATGCTGGTCTGTATTTCACATTCCATGTATGCCAGAGCATCTGCCAGAATCGGGGAACCGTTTTTTGCGGTTTGAGTTTTGACTCCTGCAAAGCGGTCAGCACCAGGATGCAAGCGCTTGAGGAAGTGTTTTTTGAGTTCTTGAAAATTGCCTTCTTCCAAAACGTTGAGGACGAAGCGATCGCCTACTTGCATTAAGGAATCAATGGCGCGGTCTTTGGCAACGGCAATTGTGAATCCTAATGGTTGCAAACTCGCTTGCGTTACCCACGATGCCAGCATTGCACTTGAGACGTTATCTTTTTTGGTGGTGACTATATATAGTCCGCTACTAATGCGACCCAGCGCCTTTTCCATGTTGACATCAAGGGACTTAATTTGCTTGATGTTGCGATCGCGCACTAGCAATTGTCCGATGTCTTTACCCGCTTCTTCACACAACTGGAATGTTGATGCGCTGGGAGTCTCTTTAATCCGAATGGGTGGGAAAGCTTCTTTGATGCCAGAGTCAAGAAATTGTCTGCGGAGTGTATCAATGGGTTCATCATCCCCACCGTAACATTCAAACAGCCCAAGAAATTGCTTGTTCTTGGCGACAGCTAGCACCGAACTGATACTAGCTTGGGCGGCGGCGGAGGTAGTTGGGGGCATCCCGATAATGATGCCAGCTGCTCTCCCGGCTAGTTCTTGAATTTCTTGGCTTTCAGCAGTACTCAGATCCAGTACTTCTACGCCAACGCCAGTTTTCAGGATACCTTCGGCAATTGCGTGACCAAGACGCTCGCCATATCCATATTCTGAGACAAAAAACAAGCCAACTGTGGTTTCTGCTTTAGCTTGTTTTTGGCTCCAATTTTCATAACACCCGGTCAGAACATCTAAATGGTGGTATAATAATGGGCCGTGACCATTTGCGATAATATTAATCTTTCCGAGATCACCCATCCGCTTCATCGCATTCAGCAGCGAACGAGCGTTAGGGCCCATCAAGCAGTCGTAGTAAAATCTAAAGTCAGCTTCAATCGCTTCTAAATCTTCATCAAAAGTGCGATCGTCACAAAAATGCATCCCAAAAGCATCACAGGTGTAAAGAATTTGGGTTTTGCGGTCAAAGCTAAAGATTGTATCCGGCCAGTGCAGGTTAGGCGCACTCACGAATTCCATTTCGTGGCCTTTGCCGATATCGATGCGATCGCCAGTTTTCACAACCCTCTTCGAGAAAGGATCGTGAACCAAACCTTCCAAAAATTGAAGTGCAACTTTTGAGGCTAAAACTGTAGCTCTAGGAGCTAACTGGAGTACATCTTCTACTAAGCCGCTATGGTCTGGCTCTGTGTGACTAACAATTATGTAATCAATTGTTTTGGGGTTAACAAGACCTTTAAGGGTCTCTAAATACAGATCGCGAAACTTCTGGTGAGAAGTATCAATCAAAACTGTTTGTTCGCCCCTAATTAGATATGAATTATAGGTTGTACCGTTTTGCAGTCCGAATTCGATATCAAAGCGATCGCGATCCCAGTCAAGAGAGCGAATCGCCGTTGTGTTAGGGGCAATTTCTACAGTTTGTATAGTTAGCCGATGTTGAACGTTCTCTTCGTGGGCCTTGCCGGTCGTAGACATCGATACCATTATTCGTCTCCGAGCGCAAATTAACAGGTTTTTCTTCTGCCCCCATTCTCTCTATTATTTTTATTTGAAGTTGTAATGAATATCAGTTTTTGAAAAATTTAACTTGTATCAAATATTGCTGTTTTTTAGCAAAAAATGTGACTCCAAAAATCTACTAAATATTAATTTATTCCTAAGAATTTACTGAGTATTTAATTTTGCTATTTATCTTGTTTTATCCTAATTCAAAAATATCACTTTGAGCATCTTATTTGGCAATAAAAATTCAAAAATATCACACATATATCACTTTTATAGTAACTTCTCTGCTTGAAAATGACCTATGAGTATCGGGATTTACAAAGAAATTCTATAATTATGGCGCACAATATTGAGCGATCGCAAAATAAATTTATTACAAGAATAGATTTAGATTCCAATCGTAATTAGATCCCCAACTTCTTGAATAAGTTGGGGATCTTTTTGTCCGTAATTACTGAAAAGATTTATATAACTAAGTAGAAAAGTGGGAAAGGTGGGAAAAGTAGGAAAGGTAGGAAAAGTAAGATAATTGAATATAATTTTGTCTTCAACAAAAATCTTGTTACGTAAAATATAAACTTTATGTAAAGTTGCTAAAATAGACATTAGCCTGGGGATAATCAAAGCAAATTTCCAGAGATGAGTTGAGTCAAAAGAAACTAGCCTTGTGTATCTCTTTCTGCCCATTTAAAAGTAAACTATCATAAACAATGATTTTTAAAGTTTTTATAAATCATCGTAACCATACGAATCATCTAAAAGATTTAATGATACAGTCCTTTATTATCGACTTTAGACATTAATTAGGACAACGCCAACAAACTCTTATTGTCATAGCTATAAGCTATAGCTTCAGGCTATCGAATAAATTTGTCTATGCACGCTAATGATGTCATTTCTGATGTGCTTAACATATTACAAAAATCTATTTCCGATGATAGATTGCAAACTTTGATAGTGTTCTCAAGGCAATAGTTCTCACGTAGCAGTCTTATAGATACCTGTATTCTTAATGGTTGTAGTTCAGATTCTAAAAGGTTACTTTTTAATACAACGAATAATTAAGTATGCAGGTATGAATAGACATAAAAATGGCAAAAATTGACCGTATAAAAGGTTATTATTTATGGGATGCCGATTAAAAGTCTTTCTCACTGAAGAAGAAAAGCTGACTTTAGAAGAGTTAAGAAAAGCCAAAGATGTTCCTCAACGTACCAAGGATCGTGCTCAAGTTTTACTGCTGAATACTCGCGGCTTAAAAAATGAGCAAATTGCTAAAGGTTTGAACTGGGCAATTTCAACAGTCCGCCAAACCCTTCATCGCTGGGAAAAGATGGGTTTAGCAGGTTTATGGGATGCTCCTGGCCGAGGGGGAAAACCCCGATATTCAGAATCAGATTTGCTTTATCTAGAAAACTGTTTAGCTCAAGAGCCACAGACTTATAACTCTAAACAATTAGCAAATAAACTAGCATCTGAGCGTCAAGTAAAGTTGAGTGCAGATAGATTACGACGGGTACTTAAGAAAAGGGGAAGGAGGTTTGGAACCGCACGCAAACAACCCCAAGAACAGAATAATTAGCCTGAATTTTCACATCATCTGGAAAAGCTAACAATTAACCTAACCCCCTTCCCGACATGAGCTACCGTGTATACACAAGTCCTATCTGCAAGGGTTTCAAGCTTTCTAGACCCAATAAATTGTCATTACGAGCGCAGAGCGCAGCGATAGCGGAGCGAAGTAATCGCATAATCTTGTAGTTAAAGCTATTGCTTGTCTGCGACACGCACTTGTGTTCGCAATGACGGGCTTCCCGGAGCAATGCAACAGCCAGAGCTAGAGGACAAAACCAAGCGTCATATCATGTCCGACTTAATACTTATGTCATTGCGAGCGTTCGCGCAGCGTCTCGTAGAGAAGCGCGGCAATCCCAAAGCCTTGCGATTGCTTCATTCCACTTCGTTGCATACCCTGCGGGAACGCCAAGGGCGAACGCAATGACATATTGTAAGTGATTTGCCGAACTTGATATCATGTGGAATTTCACGACTTGTGTGTACACCGTAGCCTTTTAGGAGAGAGATTTAGAGAGAGATTTTCTGGATACCGTGAAAAGTCAGAATAAAACAAAATCCACCTGAACACTTTAATGTTTAGGTGGATTTTGTTACTTATTTTTAGTGGATCCGAGCAGAGTCGAACTGCTGTCCAAATTGGGTATTAACCCCCCGCTCATTCACAGGTTTAGCCTTTCTGATCCTCAAGGCGGGAATCGTTCATTATCCCGAACGTAGGATGCTCTGATTTAATCTTAGCTAGCAAGCCAACCAGAGAACGCTTACTAGAGCATCCGTTGGGGGTTGGTCTTCAGTCCTTAACGGAGTCAAACTAAAGACGCTCGAACCTATAAGAGGTGTTTAGGCAGCTACTAGAGCATCCTTACGAGCAAAGCTAACGATGTTATTCGCATTTACTTTTTGTTTGAGCCTTTGATTTCCGAGAGGAGACTCACTCTCGACCTGAATCACAGAGCAGCGTTCGCCAACCTGTCGAAACCGTGACGGACCCATGCGCTTCATACTTCAATTATAGTACGCGATTCTTGAATTCGTAATTTGTAATTAACAAAATCAGGATATATGGCTCCAATTACTCAAAATAGCCAATCGCTAATTTTAAAACCATTAGCAATTGGCTATTTACGATGATCCACAACAAGTATTTTTCTAAGTTAGTGCTTCAGCACCACCTACGACCTCAAGCAGTTCTTGGGTAATTGCAGCTTGTCGAGCTTTGTTGTAAGACAGTGTGAGGGTATTAATCAATTCACCCGCATTTTCACTAGCATTACTCATAGCTGTCATCCGTGCAGCTAGTTCACTAGCCGCCGATTCTTGCAGTGCTCGCAATAGCTGGTTACTCAGATATAGGGGCAACAGAGAATCAAGAATCTGCACTGGATCTTGTTCAAAAATCATGTCAGGAGCCAACGGGCGGACTTGCTTAGTGACTTTCTCGCGTTCGACTTCAAATTTACCGCCACGGGTTGTTAAGCGGAAGATTTCGTCATCGCCTGCTTCTAGACCTTGCGGATCGAGCGGCAGTAAGGTTTGTATCACAGGGCGGGAGCTAACTAAGGAAATGAATCTGGTATAGATTAATTCGATGCGGTCAACTTCTTCCGAAAGAAACAAAGAAAGCAGTTGGTCAGCAATTTGATTGGCTTCCGCAGCAGTAGGGATTTGCTCTAAACCGCTATAGGTAGCATCAATGGGCTGGTCACGGCGTTGAAAGTACTGTGTAGCTTTGCGCCCGACGAGCACAAATTGATAGTCTAAACCTTCTGCCTTGATTTCCTTGGCGCGGTTTTCTGCACGACGGATAACGTTATTATTGTAGCCGCCGCATAAACCGCGATCGCCTGAAATTACCAATAGCCCGACGGACTTAACTTGGCGTTTTTTCAGTAGTGGTAGGTTTGCTTCTTCAAAGCGCAGACGGCTTTGCAAACCATACAATACTTGTGCCAAGCGATCGGCAAAGGGGCGAGTTGCTAGCACTTGTTCTTGCGCCCGACGCACT